>OLRZ01000501.1_pt1 | contig 32453 bp, 33 predicted proteins | sample 1671931 | NCBI WGS metagenome assembly OLRZ01 (sample SAMEA3136627, study PRJEB25190) | human gut metagenome | reverse complement strand
ACATAATGCAGGTTCATGCGTTGAAGCATGGTGTAAGTTTTCTGCACGGCGTGTTCCACGGAACGGTTCGGGCGAAAGCCGTAACTGTTGTCGCTGAATTTCGCTTCGCAGATTGGCTCTATGACCTGTTTGATACATTGCTGTACCAGCCTGTCCCAGATACAGGGAATACCTAACGGTCTGGTTTTTCCGTTTGGTTTCGGAATGTCTTTGCGTCTTACCGGCTTTGGGCGGTATCCGTGCTGACTTCCTGTGACAATAAACCTCACTTTCTCTGCAACTGTTTCGGGCGGTAAACACCCGATGTCACTGATGTTTTTGTTGTCTGTTCCTGCTGTGTAGCTTCCTCCGTTTGCTTTGATGTTCCGATATGCCAGAAGAATGTTGTCCCGGCTCAGAATTAAATCCATAAGGTCGGTAAAATTTTCTCCCTCCAAACTTCGATGATAGAGTTCATCAAAAACTGGCTGCATACCGTAATACTCGGCATGACGTAAGTCATCTACACATAGAGTTTTGTTTTTCTTTGGCATAAGGCATCACCTCCTTTTTGCGAAAGTGACCCTTTTGGTCTTACTCGAATCCTTATGTTGGATTGAATAATGCCTGCTTATCTCAACCGACTTGTGGCCATTCCTCCGTAGCTCACATAACGCAAGCACATCATAGGTTCGACCACTACTTTTCAGCAGCAGTTCGTCTGCTTATTGTTTTTCGTCAGACTATTCCTTGCGGAATCTGCTGCCTTTCCTCGTTCCGATAGTTCTATCTGTTCATACATACCCATAGGTTCCTGCTATAGACCTGTCGGCTTGCCTGTGCCTGTAACACAGCATGGTCGTTCGTAGGATCAATTTCTACTAAACCACACCGACTGCGCATTAACGCACCCACACATTTCTGCGTGGTCTTCTTTTAGACCTGTACATTCGCAGGTTCGTCAGTCCGCCCGCCAAAGCGAACATTCTAACCATAGGTATCTTATAGACTCTCGGCTTATAGGTAACACAGTCTGCCTCCAGACCGCTTTCGACCACTTTAGGCAGTGGTTACGGTTACTCTCAGCCTTTGTCATGGGGCTTCGTACACCAGCCATTACAGCTAATGCACGCCCATCAAGGGTAGGCGTTTCAGGGCGTTACCCCGTCATTCCACCTATCAAACTACCAGTTCTCCGAACAACGGAAAACCGTTGCTCGTGCACAGACTTTTTACCGTCTGCGAACGAGTCGCACTGATCCAGAAATCTTCGCCGGATTTTTCTCCATCGCCCTTTGTATTGGCGATGATGGTATTGACCAGTTTCAGAATATCCTTCTCACTGCGGATGTAATGGAACGGATTGTACCGCATGGATTTTTTGAAGTTGATGGTGTTCAGGACTTTGATTTTATACCCGGCATCCGAGAGCATCTTTCCACACTCGATAATGATCGTACCCTTGGGGTCCGTTACGACATAGCTGACCTTTTGGGGCATCTGCATCAAGTTGGGCTTGACGTAAAATCGGGTCTTACCGCTGCCGCTGCCGCCGATCACAATGACGTTTTTGTTCCGAGCATACTTCGGATGCTTTGGTCTACCACTCATCATCAGCCGTTCTGTCTGTGTGAGGATGACATTGTTCTCGAATACCGGGTCAATAAAAGGTTCGATGTCCTTCTGGTTGCCCCAACGGGCAGAGCCATATTCCTCGCCTTGCCGATACTTCTTTGCGTTCTTCCCTTTGAAGTAGATCACTGCTTTCAGTGCAGCTGCGCCGACCAGCCCCACCATCAGGTCGAACGGGTGAAAACTGGGCAAGACACTTTTGTAGGCCAGGCCAAAGTTCATAAAAAGAACCATCAGCCTGTCCACTACGGAATCGCCATTGCAATGACGGTAAAGCCACGCGGCCTTTTCCACCATGTAAAAGGCGATGATGTAGGGGAAATTCAGCAGGATCAGCTTTTTCATATCTGCTGCCTGCGCCATCCGGCTTATCTCTGCAGCCAGTTTTTTGCCCCATGCCGTCCCGCCCGTCTGGTTGGACGGTGCTTTGCGCGGCAGGCGGGCAGGTTTTTTCAGATTCTTCATCGTATCGGTTCCTGCTCCCTCTTCTTTTCTTTCTTGAGCTGACGGTGATTGGAAAGTTCCTCTTTCACCTTTTCCAGCTTTTGACACACCGATTCGCGTTTCTGCTTTTTCAGCGTTTCGTTGGTGTACTCCTTAAAAGCGGCGGTCATAACATCCACGTCCTTGGCCTTGAAAAAGACCAGATATTCCGTCTTGCCCTCCTGCTCTACCTTTTTCAGACTATAATCAATGCCATACTTCCGGGCGACCCGGTCAAAGGACTTGATGTTATTGTCCGTGACAACGATGTTCGTGATCTGTGCGCCGCTCCTTTGCAGGCTCTTGATGCTCTGCTTACCTGTTCTCTTACATTGACCTTTCCCTTTCTCCTGTTGCTTTTTCTTCTTGTCCATCTCTGCCAGCAGCTTTATCAGGGCCGCTTTCAAAATCTTTGCAGTGATTTTTCCTCCTTTGATGCACAGCGAAATGGTTTTCTCGTTGACTTCTTCCTGCACGGTTGCTCACCTCCCATCTATCGCCGCTTCATCAGGGGCGGACTGCCCCAGCCATAGGCGGCGCGGTATCGCCCAGCACCGAGCGGAACTTCTTACGGCACTGGTGCAGCAGATAGCCGCACTCCCATTTGTGCCGGCAATGCTTGCAGGGATGGCCGCTGTCCGTTCCCGGACGCTGGCGCATCATGCGTTCAAACGGATTATCGGTAAAATTCATAGGCTTAACCTCCCTGTTCAGCCAGCGGCAGCACACCGCGCCGCTTCAAAGTGTGATAAAGGAACTTCCGGCCTTTCTGCGTCCATGCCGTGTGCAGCTTTTCCACCTCGGAACCATCGCTGCGCTGGAGTCGGAACGCCAGGCTGGACGTATAGCCCTTCCCGTGGTGTTCCGAATACAGCACCCACTGGCCGTTGGCCCGGTACTGGATGCCGTGCAGATGCAGCAACCGATTGAACACCTTTGCTCCGCAGCCGTACTCTTTGGCGATCTGCGTGGTTGTCACCAGCGAATCGGAATCGCTCAACTGTGCTTCATAGCTGCTTCGACGCGGCGGCTTCTTATGCAGCAGGCCAAGCAGCACATCCCAGTCAAACGGTTGCGGATTGTACGCCGCACCGACTGCCGTATGGTGCAGCTTGCAGAGCTTCTTTGCCATGTCCTGCGTGATGCGGTAGTCTTTCACATACCGCTGGACCGTGCGCCCGCCTTCATCCTGCAGCCGGACACGGGGCATATACTCGTAGTCGCGGCCCTCAATGAAACCATACTGGCACATACGCGGAAACCACTTGCGGAAATCGCTGCGAATGTGCATCTGGTCATACAGATCACGCGCCCACAGCGTAGAGGGCAGCGCGTCCGTACTCATGAATACAATGTTCATGGGGTTGTCCTCCTAGTTTTTATCTACTCTGCCGCTCCACCCAAATTCATGCCGAACCTGTGCAGAATAATAGCTGTCCACGGTTACAGGTGCATTGTAGAGTGTTGCCAGCAGGTATTGCTTGATGTTCCGGATCTGAGTGCTGTTTTCTTTTAAGCACTCCAATATATACTGGATATGCGAGGAATCCAGCTTCATCAGGCGGCTTTTCACCACCTCCTTCGGCTTTTCTTCCCCACAGATACGCAGGAACTTCTTTCTGCTGGTGACGGTTTCCACCAGCAGTTCCAGAATCTCATACAGGACCGCTTTATCTGCCGGATAGCCCTGTTCCAGAATTTCCAATTCCAGAGCCTCCTTGAAATAGTGGCGGTACTGTTCTTCTTCCTGCAATTCAGCCGGATAGATAAGATCAGTCTCACTATTATCTGTCTTATTTATCTTCTCAGTATTACTTCCGTTTGATTTTAGAACTCCCGAAAGTTCGTTTTTCAAACCGCCGGAAGTATGATTTTCATACTTCCAGTAGTTCGATTGCGAAAGCCCCGCATAAAGGTCTTTCACATACAGCAGATTGGGTTTGCCAAGTCCCTGCCTGCGCCGCTCGATAAGCTGAAACTCCTGTTCCAGTTCATCCAGCAGTTTGACCGCCTTTTGTCTGGCACAATGAATAGAGTCCATGACTTCCTCTATCGTACAGATAATGTAGGCGTTGCCGTGCTTGTCCTGCCAGCCGTTCTTAATGGAAAGGCTCATACGGTCAAGCAGCACAGCATACAGCAGCTTGGCGTCCCCGGACATCTTCTGGAACAGATTCGCCTTGACCAGTGCTTTCGGCACACGGTAAAAGCTGTATCGGTCTGCTTCCAGACCTTTGAAATACGGGTACTCCATGTAAATTCATCACCCCCTGTCGGATTGGATTTGCACTATTGGAAATAACAGTACATTCCTACGGTGGAACACGTTTCCATGCTCCACCGCAGTGTATCTGCTGTTATTTGAGCTTTGCCATTCTGCCCCAGCCCGTTCCTGCCCCATATTTCAGCGGCGTTTTCTCTGGTAAGACGCGCAGGATGCACATTCAGTGCCAGAAGTATCTCTCTGGGATGGCTTATTCAGTTTTCAAGGAGCTTCGTAAGGTTCTCTTCTCTAACCCTTACACTAATATGAATTTGAAAGGTCTTTGGGGGATACAGTTCCCAAAGATTTTTTGAAATTTTTTATCCCGCATTCATTTTTAACGGATTATCGAAGCATTCATCTTTATTCAATTTGATATTTTTCATTGAGATAAGCTGCAATGCAGCTTTCCAACGAACTACTGCCTGCAAATTCGGCCTCGATGGTATATTCACCGCACCTATTGATATAATGAGAACCGCTTGCCACTTTTTCTGTTTGCCGGGTATTCTTGCTCATCTGCTGTTTCCTTTTCATGTAAAGTCTCCCACTGCCAATTCATAATGTGCTTCAAAATCAAATTTGCGGCGAATCCGTTCAAGTGCCTGATTGACAGACCTTGTAACCGACCCGCGTGCAATTCCCATACCATCTGCAATTTCCTGATGGGTCTTGTCAAGAACATAATTCTGGTAGATCAGGTTACGCTGCTTTTTCGTCAGAACCGCCATCATTGCATGAAGTGCTTCCTTCTCAATATATTTATCCAGAACATTGATTTCAGAGTCTGCCATCTCTCCCCAATCTTCCGCCACGGCATGATATGACACACTCACTTTGGTCTGACCTACGCCCTCGCACTTCAGCTGTGATTCCTCCACTCTCTGTTCGCCCTCAAACAGTGCGCGAATATGCCACTCGCTGTTTTCAAAGTATTCTTCCTTAATCACTTCGCCCTTTCCTTTTGATGCACCGTAGGCATAGTCCCCACGGCAGTCATGGATATGGAACACAGTATTGCGCTTTCCAGCAGAAAACCAAACATAGCCGTTGTGATAGAGTGTCAGATGACTGCCATGCTCAAATTCTTTACGCAGAAAAATCCGACCTTCTTCCAAAAGCACCTTTGGAGAGGGTACACGCTTGGTATGTGCAGGTGCGTTTACCAGTTCCTTGACCTTTTTCAATGTAAGCATTTTGTCCACCTTTCTGCCTTCCGGCTCTGGGTGAACTGAAAAAAAGCAGCAAAAATCGTCTCAGATTCACCCGTTTTTTTTTAACGGGAATCTAAGATTCCTCTTGCTGCTTTCTATTTTTTTGAAGTCCCTATACTAACATGAATCCGTAGAGCCACCTGGGAATACAGATTTTCGAGAAAATAAAAAAAGCCGGAACAGGATGAACTACTTGCAGGCGCACTACTGCGCTGCATTCGCTCATTCTGTCCCGGCCTATATCACATATTGCTACGGTATCGCTCTAACAAACAGATATTATATTGTAGACCCAAAAGAACGTCTGGTGGAGCTGGTCGGCTAACTACGTGCCGCCTAAGATTCCACCTCTGCGCTTTCAGTGTCCGATGAAGCTCCCTGCTTCAGGCTTCTTTCCGATGATTCTCTGCTGTGAAAAATTCGATACTCTTCACGGGAAGGCCGTGAATACACTCCACCAGAGATTCAGCAGAAATATAATCTTCACAGCCACCACGCTTGATCTGAAGCATATTCTTTCCATCAACGACACTGCGATTCCCGATCCGCAGCCCCTTTGGGGTGCGGATTTCATGTTCTCCGTTGCTCATCTTCTCACGGCCTCCTTTGTGTTGGTTTAAGTTTCTTCTTTTCTTCTATTCAATTTCACCTTTTGAACTTCCGCTCTTTTTTCACCTTTTTCAGCTTGCATATTTGCGCTTTTTACGGTATAATAATCCAAAAGATGATAGAATATAGCATATATTATAAGCAAGTCGTATCGCCGTGTCAAGAGGAAAATGTGAAAATTCGTTGCATCTTTCGGATTGAATATTTACAAATTCCATTGCACATTGTTACAGCACGATAACTACTCCATAGAAAGGTTACAAACATGAAATTTGGAGAGAAAGTTCGCGATCTACGAAAGAAACATTCTTTAACACAGGACGAATTGGCACAATGTCTGGGTATCAACAAACGAACGATCATCGGATGGGAGCGTGATGGCCGCTACCCTCGCAGTATTGAAATGCTTGAAAAGATGGCCGATATATTCCATGTACCTTTGACCTATTTGCAACCGGATCAGTCTTTATTTATCGAACGTGCTGCCGAAGCCTACGGAAAAAAGGGCAAAATAGAAGCCCAGCATCTCGCATTTGAGCTTACTGAGCTATTTGCTAGCGGAGAATTGACCCCGCAGGATATGGACGGCATCATGTATGAAATGCACAAAGCCTATTTTAAGTACCGAGAACAAAAACGAGAAAAGGAACGAATCATGAACCTGTAAACCACTGTTCTATTCACTATGCCATCCCCGGAAGGAGATTACATTATGGATTCTGCGTTTATTCACCAAGCTGCCAACGAACTTGTCCAAAATGCCGGAACTCGCAACATCAAACAGATCGCGCGTAGTTGCAGTCTGGACATCAGTGAAACCTCTCGCATTAAAGATATGTTGGGTTTGCTTTCACTCTATTTTGATAAGCCACTGATCCTTATCAATCGCCAGCTGGACAAACAGACAAAGCAGATGGTGTGCGGTTATGCGCTCGGACATTATCTGGAGCATCAGCTGCTTATGGACTTGCATACCTTGGACAAGTTTCTGACCATTAAGGACAAGCACATCCTTCTTTACGAGCATAACGCTTTCACATCCCACCTGATGCTGGACAGTGATGAAGTCTATCAAATGACGAAGCACGGGTTAGACGCTGCGCAAATCTCTGTAGCCAAACGGATTCACCTCAATCTGGTGATGGTAAAACTTCTTGAGCTGTATCATCTGGGGTACGATCTGCATCACTATCACGCCCAGCACCATGCGTTTATTAAACGGTTCAACCTTCCGGCACATTTTCAGTTTGATGTTGCCACTGACTAAAAAATTTATCTTTGTAACATAAAAAATCCGTAGGGGCAAGAATGATCCCTACGGATTTTCCATATTATTACAAGATTGTTTTTACTTTGCTCAGCATATGTGAGCGATATAGAATATAGTATAAAATTATCGGAATCAATGTAGATGCGAAGAAAATATCTGCTCCATAGTATCTAAATTCACGAAATATCAGTGTATAACTAAACGCCACCCACATATGCGTAAAATAGATTATTTCACTAACATATCTCATATGTTCCCATATTGGATGCTGCGGCAATGTTACTTTACAGGAAGCACTCAACAAAATTTCAGCAATCAAAAACTTTAACAAAAACCCCCATGTATCCCCTGCTAAATATAATGCTCCCAATAATATTAGGCCAAGAATTATGCTAATCCGCCCACTTAATATTTTCTTTTTAGCAACAATCCATCCAACTGCTATATAACCAAATCCAGATAGAATTCTCCCATTTCCAAATATAAATTTGATGCACTTAATTACCATCTCTATTTTTCTATATTCTGAGAAATCAACTGTCGTTAGTACTCCTATACCCCCCCCCATTAAAAATATGGCCATCATAATCTTAAATATATTTTTATCTTTGATTTTATGTTCAGCCATAATACAAATTGAAGCAATCACAAAAAACACAGACAGTAAATACCAAAGTTGCCATGAGTAAAATTGTTGGCCTATAAAGAGAAATCCTCTTATACAATCGAGTACGTATCTTGCAAATGACATATTATTTTCTTTGAATCCAAAAATAGTTATTGGCAGATAAATAATATTCCAAATGACATATAATGAGAGCACTCTTGATAGATACCTCTTACAAACCTCCATATTTTTCCTGCACGATATATCCGCATCAATTTTTGAAAACAGAAGAAAACCTGATACTGAGAAAAAATATGGCACTGCCAAACTAGTAATCGTGTCAAATAATCGTTGCACCACAATAGACTGTACGCTATAAAGCGGCTGAGTGTGAATAGCGACCACACACACCGCCATTATAAACTTTAATAAATCTATTCCGTAATAGCTTTTCTTTTCTATCATTATCTTTAATAATCACTTCACTTTTCTTATATTCACCATTTCTCCAAGCTTTGCATCCCATTCTTCAGGAACAAACGGCATAAAACCACCACAGGGTGAAAACGTCAGTTCTGAGAAGTATACTTTATTGTTTATCTCATATAAATCAACCCGTAGGAATGGATGCCCACTGGATAAAGATTTTGCTATTTTCACCATTTCATCGAATTTTGCAGGCTTTGGAGGAAGAACTTCAAATTCAAGATAGTCAGATCGGCCAAACGGAGCTTTTTCCCAATTCATTGTCAAAAAACTCAACCGAGCAGTTTCATGGTTATCCATTCCATTTGAGACATAGAGATATTTAGGGACACCATTAAAACAATAAAATTTGTAGTCCGTCAATCCATTACCTGATATATCTTCCATGTATTCCTCAGCAATAATCTGCGGCTTTACATTTTTATACGGCCACTCACGTCCTCCTTTGTAGTAGTTCGTTTTCATAGATTTCTCTATTTTCTTTTTTGCCGCCTTTTTATTTAGATTGCTTTTGTCCTTGCAAACAACCAATCCACCAGAATCGTGTGTACATTTTAGAACAAACTGCGTTGGTAATTTATCAAAATCAATATCATCAAAACGACTCCAAACGCCTAAAGTCGGAATAATATGTTCTTGCCCTATTATACTTGCCACATATTTTTTCGCCATGAATTTATCTACCATTTCTGTATATTCTGGCTTTCGATCATTCAATTTCAACCATTGAAGTTTTTCATTAAACGTCACAGGATTATTGAGGTCAAGCTCTTTACCAAATTTTCTTTTATAGGCCATTTTCAAGAACGTCTCATCATCCATTCCATCATAAAGTCCCGAAGATATTTTAAGCCAATAAATGTGGTTTTTCAATTTATCTATAAACAATTTCATTTTGCTCCTCCTGATTAAAAACCATACAAAATCAGAAAGGCAAAGCATTAAATCCTTATTTACTTGTAGGAAGTTTAATCCAATCCCCCATTTTAATCGCCCATTCTTCTGGTTGAATCGGCGCAAAACCACTGCAATGGTAAAAGGTCAGCTCTCCAACATATAGCCTTCCATTCGCACAGTAAAAGTCAACTCTTAAATGGGGCAATCCTTTGGACAATACTGCTGCAATTTTTTTCATTTCATCAAAACGAATCGGTTTTTCAGGTAACACATCCGAATTAGGATCTCGCATTCTAATCGGCAAGTGAGTATAATCCATATCAAAAAAGTCCGTCGTCGGATTTTCTGCCTTGTCTTTCGATATATAAACAATTTTAGGTATTCCACCAAAACAGAAAAACTTATAATCTGTCAAGCACTCCTGCTCGCCCGCTTTCGTTGCATCATCTTTAAGAAGAGGCTCTGCAATAATTCGAGGCTTTACATTTTTATATGGCCATTCGCGCCCCCCCCCCGAAATAATTAGAATGCAACGATTTATTGATCTTTTTTCTTGCTTTTTCCCTGTCAAGTTTACTTTTATCTTTGCAAATAACCAGACCACCAGAATCATGTGTACATTTCAAAACAAACGCATTCGGAAGCTTTGTAAAGTCAATATCATCAAATTTTTCCCAAACACCTAATGTTGGAACCACATACTCTTCACCAATTTTTTGAGCAATATAAGCTTTTGCTTCATATTTATCAACCATCGTTGTATACTCCGGCTTTCGATCATGAAGTTTCAGCCATTGAAGCTTTTCATTAAAGGTCACAGGATTTTTCAAATCCAATTCTTTTCCGAATTTTCTTTTGTAAGCCATTTTCAAAAATGACTCATCATCCATTTTGTCATAGAATCCCCATTCAATCTTTTTCCAATAAATATGGTTTTCTGCTTTGGACACAACAGCTTTAATGTTCATTTTCTCTCCTTTTAATCATCAACGCTTAACTTTTCTTTTAATTATCAAATTCATACAAGCCAAGAACTGTTTTTTTTCCGTAATAAAATATATAAGTCCAGTCGTCACAAGTGCTATTATGCTTGCAATTACAGCATACATAATCCACTCACCCCAACCATTCATAATATATTTTCCAACCAACAACTTATACAGTATCACATTAATAGCAATTACTAGCGCAACTCTCAACACCCTTAAAACGGATTTTTTGCAGGATATATTTAGAATATGCTTATGTGAGTAATAGATAATATCTGTTGTTCTATAAGCAAAAGAACAAATAGTTCCAATCAGCAGACCATACATACCTAATGGTTTAATCAGCAAAAGGGAAACCGTAATATTTATTACAGCTTCTAAAATTGCTCTCCATTGCGTTTCTTTGAAATGCCCTGCTGCGTTAATCATTGTCAAACAAGGAATTCGTATATTATTCGCAAAGCCTATCAGCATAAACAGGACAGCAAGCTTTACATCCACATAAGGAATATCTGTATATTTCTTCGTGTAAACACTTACAAATGGCAAAATCATTGATGCTGAAACACCATAGACAAATGTTATTATAATATAATAGCCATATTCATACAAATCATAATTTCGCAGTAGGGACTCTCTCTTATTTTCACTCATCAACTGTCCAAAACTCGCTAAAGTTCCAGACGAAAAAATGTTCGTCAACAGTTCATACAGTTTTTGAAAGACCAAATTGTAGACAGAGTATATACTAACTTGCACAAGACTTCCAAATAACGTCAATAACGTAACATCGGTATTATAAACAACCAAACCTGCTAATTGATGGGCCATCGCAGACCATCTTTTTGACAGGGCTGAGTTATCCCTCACAACCTTTTTATCCAGTCCCGGATAATTATTTCGACAGTATATGGACAAAATCATCATTCTAAAGATAACCATAACCGCAGGAATTGCCATTACGATTACAATGCTTGCCTTAGCCCAAATCAAAATCACCTGAAGCCCAACACGAACAAAATACATTATGGTATCGGCAACAGAAACCACAAATAACCTCTGATCCGCTTGTAAGAGAACTTTGTACTTACTATAAATGAAACATTCTAATGTGCTGCTTGCGCCTATCACAATCATCAAAAGCACAATAAGTATCGGAGGCAACTGATTTGACAAAACAAACGGTAATACGCTCGCAATTATTGCTATCGCTATCGTATAAAGGCATCCCGAAACTGTATAGAAATGGTCAATAGCATTCAAAACTTGGTTTAATCTATATGTATCCTTTTTAGCAAGAGGCGTATATAAGGCTTGCACTGCTGCAGGAGCCAATCCCGCATTAACAAGTGCTACATAACTCATAATATTAGAAACAGTTGTTGTATAACCATGTAAACTTGCACCATAGGTGTTCAAAATCATGCTTGGCAAAACGAATCCGAATAATGCCGTCACGATCTGATATGCTCCCATAAGTGCCATATTTAGCATAGATGCTTTCTTTTTGCTCAATGGCTTGCTCATGTTACAATCCCTTCGTTGCTTCCTCTAAATATTGTTTAAACAATGGAAGCACCTTTTCCAAACTAAAGTCCCGTGATCTTTCTATCGCACATTTTCCCATTTGTTTTCGCTGTTCTGGCTGCTTTAATATTTCTACAACTTTTTTTGCAAATGCTTCTGTATCGAAGTGATCTACAAGGTATCCATCAACCGAATCCCTAATTATTTCGTCTGGGCCGTAATTATGAAATGCCACTACTGGAATACCGCATGACATGGCTTCTAGTATTGTCATTCCAAAGCCCTCCCATCGAGAAGTCTGGACCATTACTGAAGCCCTTTCATAGAATTGATAAACATTATCAGTTGTTCCTAATAGATTAACTTTCTCCCCTAATCCAGCTTTTTCTATCTCGGCATTTAACCAATTATGTGATGGTCCATCTCCAATAATAGTCACTCTCAACTCCGGAACTTCTTCTGAAATCTTTTTTATTACATCAATTAAGTAGTCCAACCCTTTGTGCTCTCGTTCCAGTCTCCCAGCGAACAAGACATATCCTTCTTCATACGTTGTGCTAACGCTGTCATTTTTCGGAAGTGGATTATAGAGTACTTTGCTTTCTATCTCCAGGTTATTATCAAATTCTTTTTTGTCAGAATTTGTCAAAACCCAAACGCCATCCAAAGCTGAATAGCATTTTTTTACATACTTCATCAATCCATATCCAGTTGCTCCTCTTTTTTCAAAGTATGAGCCGTATGTACTGTGTTGCCATCCTATAGTTTTTGCTGATATGTCCTTCTTGATTTCCCCCAAAAGCAGACTATATTCAATGCCCGCACCAATAACAACATCAAAATTTTCTTCATTGAAATATTTTACATAATTTTCCTTTTCCTGTGGTGCAATTCGATTGTTTAGGACAAATGGCAGTGCTATATCATTATCTAAAAATCCAATTCTTTTGTTTAATGCAAAAATATATCTTACTGGTTTATGTTCTCGATTCACAGATAGTTCTTCTTGATTTTTCAGCTTAATACGCTCATCAATTTTGAAAAGTTTTTCCCCACTCATCTTAAAGGGCATCACAACTGTTATGTCGTAATTTTCGTCATTCACAAGCTCATTTATAATTGTAGTTACAACTCGTTGGATACCTCCTAGGGTATATAGATTTTGTACCAGAACACATATCTTCATTTTCATTTCCTCTTACCGCATAGCTTAAATTTAGTAACAAAAATACCGAAACACAGTAAAGCAACATCTGATCAGATTGCGTCGTAATCCCGTTATAACTGTTCACATCAAGAATTAGTATAATCAGAACAATAAAAATTTTAATATTTTTATTCTTAAGTATCTTAATTGCTGGAATTAAAAATAGAATGGTGCACATTACCACTGAAAACCACACTCCAAATAGATATGCCCATCTCAATGGTGGATATTCCAGTGCAGCAATCATTCTTTCTGAAAGGTCAGTTCCTGCATGTCCAATCAGCAAATTAAATTTTAGTGCTCCGCCTTGTACAACAAGCAGCAAAGCTGTATTTCTTCCCGTTGTTAAATCTCCAGTTTCATATCCCGCTATAAATCTTCCAATAACAGTATCTAATAAGCCATATCCATAAGCCCAATAAACAGCTGCTGCTATAATAATAAAATATTTGAGCCCTTTTTTATTTATATATAACAGTGCAAATTCTATTGCTATTAAAACAAGCCCCGTTTTTCCGCCGCACATTCCTATCCCTATCACACTAATTAAGGAGTAATATACCGTGTAAAGCACAGATTTTTTTTCAATGCAATAATTTACCAATGTATTAAATGAAAATGTCAATATCATAATTTCTGTAGTTAGCAGTGGATGTCCAAAATAGGATACCATTCTTCCCTGTCGAATAGATTCTATAAGAGAAGCCGCATTTGTAAATCTCGCAATGCCGTTTCCTATGCCAACTCCCAAAAACATATCTAATAGTCCACATACTACTACAATAGTAGACGCTATCGTAAGTAATCTTGAGAACAATTTAGTATAGCAGATGACATCCTCACCGTCTAAAGCAGAATATAAAATGTAAATAGGCAAAATTGTTGCATAGATATACTTAACCTCTGATGTAATCGTGAACTGCGGTAGCAAAAGGCTTTCCATAACAAAAAGCGCAATCAGTAAAATAATCCATATTGGATTTGTAACCCCTGGATTTCCATTTTTTGAAACATTTACTTTTCCACCACTGTAGTATTTATCAGTCAATAATATTATGCCAAACCAAGCGCCAATATTTATAAGTGCCCACTCCGAATGGAATGCACTCGTTCTTATTGTACTCGGCATAAACAAAAGCCCAATGCAAATGAGAAAGAACGGGAATTTTTGTTTTATATCGGATATTTTTATCTTCATGTCACTTTATCTCTCCATATTATATAAGGTCGAGCCACTGTCTGGAGATTTCTTTCATATCCAATTGCTTTCTAACTCTCACAGCTCCAAGTGATATTCTTTTTTCATAATCTCTATTTTCTACAATTTTAGTCATAGCCTCTACCAACCCTTTTTTATCATTCATAGGGATTAAGATTCCATTTTCACCTGTATGTACAAACATCTTTGATCCTCCTACTGGACAATCAGTTACGATAGTAGGAATCCCCATTCCTAATGCTTCCAGCATCGAGTTGGAAATCCCCTCATGATTCGATGTTGAAATATACATAGCTGCTTTATTGATTTCTTCAGGTAGATTTGACGCAAATCCAGGAAGTTTCACACACTCACCTAGGCCAAGTTCCTGTATTTGCATTTCATAGTCTTTTCTCAGCGCACCCTCCCCGTATATTGTAAGTGTATAGTCCGGGAAGCTTTCATGAAAAGTTGCAAATCCATCTATTAGGAGTGCGAAATTTTTCTCTTCTGAAAAACGGCCAGCAGCAACAATACGTTTTTCGCGTTCTCCATCGTATCTTTCTGGGAGTTTATCAGTATCCAACGGATTCGGAATGATTGAACTCTTTTTCTGAACTTTTTCAGAATAGTACGACTGTGCATCTGGGGTTTGAAAAACCATCCAATCCGCCAAAGAATAAAGGCCACATTTTCTCATGAAGAAATTTCCGATTTTATCTTTCCAAGGCAAATTGTTGAACTGAGCGCGCGGATCGGCTCTTTCAGACATGATTACTTTTTTCCTTAATCCAATATTTGCAATCAATGTATATAACGAAATAATGGGAAGAAACGGAATCACTACTTCTGCCGCCGACTCTTTCATAACTCGATGCAGTTTCTTTATACGTTTTATAGTTGCCAGTTTTCCTTCATCCGTAAATTGAACTATTTTAACTTTATCAGACACAGGATATACAATTTTCTTCGGTCTTAGTACCACAAGCGTAACGTCTGCTCCAAGCTCTGCACAGCCCGATGCTAATATTGACATTACCTTTTCTGCCCCACCGTCAGCCAATGAGCCAGTAACAAAAATCACGCTTTTTATCACCTTGTTCTAGTCCTCCTCTATTTTCGAGCCATGAATTTTAGGATTTCCGCAGTATTTTTTCCAAATGCACCTGCGCCATTTGCCATTTGGGGAAACCATATACTCTGCCCTCTCGTATTTGCTTCTATCAGAACAAATTCTCCGTTTTGATCGACTGTCAAATCCCACGAAATAATTCCGAGTTGCGGCGCATTCAGATGCAGCTTCTTTGCTGTTTTGATAAGTTCAGGTACAAAGCTAAGTTTATATCCCTTAAATGTTGTATGTGTATCAGGATGTTCTTTATATCTTGTTCCAAATTCAGTGAACGCCACATCGTTTAGTTCGCCCAAATCATTTACACCTATAAACATCCCACCGGCATGAGCATTATCCAAATAACTGCCACCCTGTCCTATTCTTAATGCAAGCGGCACATGGAAAACTTCTCCGTCCCAAAGATATGTAATAACCCTAAATGTATTGACTGCCCCTGAATACAACACGGCAAGTTGTTCATTTTGAGTGATACATTCCTGTACTATATATGTACCCTTTTTTGCTGCTTTCTCTTGCAGATTGTTCTTTATCGCTTCTATCCCTTTTATCTTCTCAACACCAACACCTGATGATGTATCTTGAACAGGTTTTATTATTGCCTCTGTACCCCCCCCATTTAAAATTATCATTTTTCAAATCCACAATATTTTTTTCTTCATCAAAGCAAATGCCATCGCATACTGAATAGTATGTACGCGGTGTCCTGACGTGCTCTACGCCCACACAAAACAATGGAAGTAATAGTTTATCATCAAGAACATAGCGATAATCCATCGGATTCAGCTTTGGCTCTAACACACTTGAAAAAAGATATTCTGGAAAATAGTTCTCATCAAATTTTCCTGTAAAAGATTGATACAGCCTATGCCAATCATATTTAATCTTTTTGCCATAAGTAGAAACAAACAATGTGTCAATTTTATTCTCTTCTGCTTTCGTCAAGTGAACTGTTTCGATTAAGTTCTGTCGCCTAGGATCATTGATTTTCTTCATTTCTCCATGAAGTTGACCCATACTGTAACTTTTCTCTATGAAGCCTTTCATCGCCTTACGGCTGCTATTTAATACACCCATCATCTAACCTCCGGCAATTCAATCCAACTACCAAATTTGTAATCCCATTCCTCCGGCTCAAAAGGCATCAATCCGCTCCAATGGAAAAATGTCATCTCACCAAAAAGAATTTTTCCATTGACGTTATACAAATCCACCCGAACCTCTGGCATTCCCTTGGAAAGTATTCCTGCAATGCGAAGCATCTCGTCGAAATTTTCCGGCTTTTTTATCTCCTTGTCCGCATTAGGATGACCATTGGTAAAGGGCAGATGATGAAACTCTGTATCAAAGAAATCAAATTTAGTATCCGTTCCACGATCAGTTGCAATAAACATTGCTTTCGGCTCACCATTAAAGCAGAAAATCTTATAGTCTTTTAATTCGTAGCCAGATTCGTCCACCGTATATTCCTCTGCGATAATTCTAGGCTTAACATCTTTATACGGCCACTCTCTATGATTGAGAAAGTAATTTCTTTTAAGACAATGTTCAATTTTCTTTCGTGCCTGTTTTAAGTCCAATGTTGATTTATCTTTGCAAATAATCAAACCACCAGAATCATGTGTACACTTCAAAACAAATTGATTGGGAAGTTTGTCAAAGTCAATTTCGTCAAAGTGATTCCATACACCAAGACATGGAATCAGGTGTTCACTTCCAATTCGTTCTTCAATAAACTTCCGTACTTCATATTTATCGACAAGTTGTGTGTAAAGAGGATTTCTGTCATAAATCTTCAGCCATTGCAACTTTTCACTATATGTTTGAGGATTATCGAAGTTACACTCTTTACCCATCAGATACTTAAATAAAATTTTGAGATATTTTTTATCAGCTTCAGGACTACCTTGCAGAATATGTCCCAAAGCATAAATGCTATATAATTTCCACTCAGAAAGTTTCATTTTATTTTCCGCCCTTATCCATCAGTTTCAAATACAAATTTTGATACCGTTTACTCATACCCTCTGCCGTGAAATTTTCCATAACAGCGGTATAACTTCTTTCGCCCATTTCAAACAGATTCTCATCCATCATCTGATCCATCAAGGCCGAAAGCTGCTCCACATTTCCAAGTTTATAGGAATGGCCACACTGAGGGTCTGCTTCCAAAACCTCCATGTGTTGCGGAATGTCCGATAGAAGTACAGGTAGCCCGCAAGCCATCGCTTCCAAAACACCATTAGGCAGTCCTTCGGACTTGCTTGTTGCCAAGTAAACATCAGAAGCATGGAGATATTCATTTACGTTGGACACCTTACCCCGGAACAAAATATTTGTATTCTTAGAAAACTCGTCTTTCAGTGCTTCAAAATTCGTTCCATCACCCAGCAGAAGTAAAACTGCGTCTGCATTTTTCTTCATTGCCAAAAATGCAGTAATCGCTTCTCTTTGATTTTTTCTGTCGATAAATCCACCGCTATACACATAAATGACTTTTCCTAACGGCAAATCAAGTTTTCTCCGCACGTCATCTATTTCGTCACAGTTTCTTTTTGTATATTGGCTCACATCCACGCCGTTTCGGATATACGGAATCTCCATATTCTGACGGCTTCTATACATTTTTGTCAAACTTTCGGAACACGTCACGAAAGGTTCGCCCGCTGCCATACGTTTCTTAATCAAATTCAAATCGAGAAAGGCCATAACTGTTCCGGGAATTTTCCCATAGTAGTCAGGATAATCCTCATAGCAATAATTTCTGAGCGTGACAAAGTGAATTGCTCTCTTATAGCCGAGCGTCATTCTGTACGGCGGCATACCGACACCCTGCACAATATCCGGCTGCAACTGCTCTAAAAGTTGTCCAACCGCTTTCTTTCCAAAGAGAACAGACTTTTTCTTGCTCATGTTTGCAGACAATACGGGGATGCCCAGCTTTTTATACTCATCAATCATTGAATTGTCTGCATCTTCCGGCCACACAGTTACCAGACTAGGCTCAAAGACCTCTTTGTCCATATTGCGAATAATATTCAGTGTCTGTTTGATTGGGCCATTCTTTTTACAATTTGTTTCTACAAAGGTAACTTTGATTTTGCTCATTATGTTCGTTGCCTTTCTTTACTTGTTAAACAACTCATCTACGATCGATTCCAAGCCCTCATTGAATTTTGCATTGTTGCTGCTAATCCCATGCCCCATGCCTGCTACAATCCGATCGTAATTGGTTATAACATCTCCAAGGGTTTCAATATCTTCTACTTCAATAATCGTTCCCATCCGTTTTGCGACATTTCGTGCAAATTCCACCTGATGGTCATTAACGTGTTCATTGAACTGATGCTGCCGTGGCACAACAATAGGTGTTTTTCCAATCTGAAGCGGCATAATAAAACTTGCTGGACCACCGTGGGTGATTACAATGCGCGCATCTGCTACATTCTTAATCATTTGTTGGTACGGAATCAACTTGCTCCACTGGCAATATTTTGGTTCGTATGTACTGAAACCCGTCTGAATAATGACATCTTCGGTTATAACGCCATCTTTTTTTAATTCATCCACCTTTTGAATCAACCGATTAAATGGTTGCTCATGTGTTCCCACTGTCACAAAAATCATGTTGGCTTTCTCCCCCTACTATCTTAGAATATACTTCCGAGATTTACTGCTTTGGGGTAAACCTTCTTCTGCTCATCCCATTGAACGACAAATTTATCAGCAATAGGGTAAACCATCTTTCCAGTCATAGTTGGTTTATCAATACGATCAAACACCTCGATGTATACCACTTTTGCTCCCATCATTTTTCCGATATAGAAAAACGGAACAGCTACTGCTGCACCACAGGAAACAATCAAATCCGGCTTTTCCTTATGCAGCACGTCCCACGCAATTTTGGTGTTTTTTACCAATGCTTTCAAACTACGATTTGTCGGATAATAGCACGGATAAACTTTTTCTCCCTCAAGCAGACTACGCGCATCTTCTTTATCAAACGTAACCCAAAACCGCTCTTTATCCTTCCAAAACGGTTTCAACATATATAAGTGCGTCAAGTGTCCGCCTGACGATCCCACTAAACATACTTTCATCTTCGTACTCCTGCTAATTAGTCACGGCGGAAAATATCGCGCGTATAAACCTTATCCTTCACATCATCCAGACACTTATCATAGCGGTTTGCAATGATTGCCTGACTCTGCTTTTTGAACTCATCCAAGTCATTCACAACAAGACTGCCAAAGAATTTCTCGCCATCTTTCAGGGTCGGCTCATAAATGATGACCGTTGCACCTTTGGCCTTAATACGCTTCATAACGCCCTGAATAGAACTCTGACGGAAGTTATCACTGTTGCTCTTCATCGTCAACCGGTAAACGCCAACCACAACTTCCTTTTCCTTGCTCTCATCCCAGCTATCGTTTGCTTCATAAGCACCAGCAATTTCAAGCACACGATCTGCAATAAAGTCCTTACGGGTACGGTTCGATTCCACGATTGCTTCAATCAAATTTTCCGGTACATCGGCGTAATTTGCGAGCAGCTGTTTAGTGTCCTTGGGCAGGCAGTACCCGCCGTAACCGAAGCTGGGGTTATTGTAATGAGTGCCAATGCGCGGATCAAGGCAGACACCGTTGATAATCTGCTGAGTGTTCAGCCCCTTCATCTCTGCATAGGTATCCAGTTCATTGAAATAGCTGACGCGCAAAGCCAGATAAGTATTAGCAAACAACTTAACTGCTTCTGCCTCGGTAAAGCCCATGAACAAGGTATCAATGTTTTCCTTGATTGCACCTTCCTGAAGCAATTCAGCAAAAGTGTGTGCAGCTTTTACCAGACGAGCATTATCTACATCCGTGCCAACGATAATACGGCTCGGATACAGGTTGTCATACAGTGCCTTGCTCTCACGCAGGAACTCCGGGCTGAAGATAATGTTGTCGCAGTGATATTTTTCACGGACGCTCGCGGTGAAGCCAACAGGAATCGTAGACTTGATTACCATAATTGCTTCCGGGTTATACTCAATCACCAGTTTGATAACCGCTTCAACCGCAGAAGTATCAAAGAAATTCTTCTTACTGTCATAATTGGTCGGAGCCGCAATCACAACAAAATCAGCATCAGAATATGCTTCCTTTGCGTCCAGCGTTGCGGTCAAATCCAGTTCTTTTTCTGCCAGATACTTTTCAATATACTCGTCCTGAATCGGAGACTTCTTGTTGTTGATCAGTTCCACCTTTTCGGGAACGATGTCCACCGCAGTCACCTTATGGTGCTGACTCAGCAGCGTTGCAATGGAAAGTCCAACGTAGCCAGTTCCGGCCACAGCAATTTTCAAATCCTTAAAATCTCTCATGATTACTTTCTCCTCTCTCTTTGCGTTTTTATTTTGAAAACACACTCTTTACATACTCATAGCTGTTAATATCGCCAATGTCATACCTCTTACCTGGCATGACGTAAGCGTGCATCGGTGTCTGCTTGCTCAACCAAGCCGCAAAGCTGCCCGGTGCGTCATAGCCGCAGCCGTTCTCCAGAGCTTCCTGAATCCGCTTTACATCACAGGCACGATAGCAGTAGAACGGCGGCACAGCCAGATTTCCTTTTGGTTCCGTCGGCTTTTCCTCATAGCTGGTAATCAGGTCATTGCCATCCAACGTGATGATCGCCGTTTTCTGCTGCTTTTTCAGTTCATTTTCCTCGTGGCACATCACACAGGAGGTATTCTTTTCCTTTGCGAACTCCACAAACTTGGAAAGGCTGAAATCCAGCACATTATCGCCAGCCATAACCAGCAAATCGTCAGCCAGATTCAATTTCTCTACCGCCAACTGAATATCCTTGACTGCACCCAAACGAGTTTCATTGGTGCTTGTACCGTCGTCGATTACAGTAATCTCATAAGGCCGTGTTCTTTTCTTATTGCTTTTCCAATCCTCAAAATGCTGTGCAAACTTGTGGTTGGAAATCACCACAAATTCGTCAATGTCGGTGGTGTCCACCAGATCATCCACCAACCAATCAAGGATGGATTTCTCGCCCACTTTCAGAAGCGGTTTCGGGAAATTCTCTGTCAGCGGATAAAGCCGTGTAGCATAGCCCGCTGCCAAAATCAAACATTTCATCTATGTACTCTCCTTACAGTTCCACGCCATCGGCACTCTCACACAAATGGAAACTATACTTTCCATTCAGTGCTGGGAACGCTTTCAGATACTCTGTTGTCACCTTTACTTCAATATCTTCGGCCTTATCTGGGTCAATCAGTGCCATACAGCAGCCCTTGAAGCCCGCGCCAGAGAATCGGCCACCGTAGATACCATCGGTATCGGTCATGATCTCATACAGCTTTTTCAGTTCATCGCAGCCACACTCATAGCTATAAATAGAGGATTTTCCGCTTTCAAAAACAAGCTGACCGTAGCCCTCCAAATCACCTTTACGCCACAGTTCTGCACCCTTTTCGGCACGAGCGAACTCACTGTAATAGTGTTCTGCACGTCTGCGCCACAACTCCGGCAAACGATCTTTATAGGCTTCAAAGACCTCAAACGGCACATCACGGAGCCGTGTGTTTGCAAAGGTACCGTAGTCCATCCCTGCATAGCCCATCAGTGCATAGGCCGCTGCCTTGCACTCATCTTGCCGCAGATTGTACTTAGAGTTTTTCAAAGAACGCTCCAAGCCAGAGAAGAAGATTGCTACCTTATAAGGCTTCATTTTCTCACTGGTGGGGATCAGTTCATAACTATCGTCTTTCGTGTCAAGGTATAGCAAGTGATTTTTCTTAGAAAGTACCTCGCAACTCTGGTCGAGTTTTCCGCAGGAGACACCAACATACTGGTTTTCCGCCGCCTTTGCCGTGAGAATCATCTCCATCGGCTCCAGATGGATGCCGTTCACTTTACACAATGCAGACAAAAAGCAAATAATAACCGAAGCCGACGAGGACAAACCACCAATCGGCAGACTACCCTCGATGATGCCGGACAGACCAACTTTCAGGCGGTACTTTTCTCCCAGCATCTTTGTAGCACCACGCAGATGATCAGCCCAGTCACCCTGCTTTTCATCCGGCACTGCACTCACAAAGAACTGGGCGCGTTTCGGGAAGTTCAAAGACTGCAATTCCACAACACCATTCTGTTTCGGGTGATAGGCCATGTGGATTCCCTTGTCGATTGCCAAACCATTGATTTTTCCGTACTGATGGTCGATATGCGCACCTAGCGGACTGATACGGTACGGGCAGAACGCCACATCAAACGGTTCCTGATGATATAATTCCTTGTAAACCTCAACACACTTCATCGGTTTATTTTCCTATTCTTCGTTATTTGTAAAACTTTGCGTACCACTCAGCGAACTTCCGTAAACCCTCGCGCAAGCTAGTGGAGGGCTTATATCCGAAGTCACGCTCCAGCGCACTGGTATCTGCATAGGTCACAGGTACATCACCAGGCTGCATCGGAACCAATTTTTTGTGTGCTTCAAAATCATAATCTTCCGGCAGAACACCAGCACGAATCAGTTCTTCCTGCAAAATCTGTACGAAGTCCAGCAGATTTTCCGGGTTCTGATTGCCGATGTTATAAACTGCATACGGAGGAACAGGCAGGCCATCTTCGCCGTTCTTGCGCTCCGGCGCGCCCTGCATCACACGGACAACGCCCTCGACAATATCATCCACATAAGTAAAGTCGCGCTTGCAGTTACCATAGTTGAAAATCTGAATCGTCTCGCCTTTCAGCAGCTTGTTGGTAAAGCCAAAGTACGCCATGTCCGGGCGACCGGCAGGGCCATACACGGTGAAGAAGCGCAGGCCCGTGGAAGGAATGTTGTACAGTTTAGAATAGGCATGAGCCATCAACTCATTGGATTTCTTAGTGGCTGCATACAGAGATACCGGATTATCGACCTTATCATCCGTGCTGTAAGGCACTTTTTTATTGCTACCGTATACGGAAGAACTGGACGCATAAACCAAATGCTCCACCGGGGTATGCCCCTCATCGTAAGAATGGCGGCAAGCCTCCAGAATGTTATAGAAACCAATCAAGTTTGCTTCCACATAGGCATCAGGGTTCGTAATGGAATACCGAACACCTGCCTGCGCACCGAGGTTTACCACGATTTCCGGCTTATACTGCTCAAAGATAGCTTCAATCACAGACTTGTCTGCTAGATTACCTTTCACAAAACTGAAATTTTCAAACTGTTCCAGTTCATTCAAACGGGCTTCTTTCAGGCGCACGTCATAGTAGTGGTTCATGTTATCCAGACCCACGACCTTAACACCCTCCACCGTGGAGAGCAGCCGCTTTGCAAGGTTGGAACCGATGAAGCCCGCCACACCCGTGATAAAAATGCTCTTGTTGTTCAGATCAATTTTTGTTTTATTTTCCATCATAATTTTTCTTTTCCTCCCTTGTTAAATCTCCTGCTATTTCATTGCACGACAACAAGCCTGTATACAGATTGCAGCAGCAATCTATACGCAGGCTCACCTTCGTACCTCCTTATTCTGTTTTCTGCTCTATCAGCTTTCGCTGTGGTGGGTTAAGTATAGAGCGCAACCAGAAGCCATTAGCACCTGAAATCACGCTGGCCGCAACGCAACCCTGACAGGCAGAAACAGGTTGAGGTGAAAAGGTCAAGCCGCGTAAACCCGCATGAAATCAGGCTTTTCTCTGGTTGCCCATATTATTTCACACTCCCCATATCCGAAGCTAGGATTGTTGTAGTGGCTACCAATACGAGGGTCAAGGCAAACACCATCAATAATCTGCTGGGTATCCAATCCCTTGCTCTCTGCATAGGTGTCCAGCTCATTGAAGTAGGCAACGCGCAGAGCCAGATATGTATTGGCGAACAACTTAACAGCCTCTGCCTCGGTGAAGCCCATGAACAGGGTGTCGATGTTCTCCTTAATAGCACCTTCCTGCAGCAGACCAGCAAACTCATGTGCAACCTCTACCAATCGCTCATCACTTAAATCAGTGCCAACGATGATACGAGAAGGATAAAGATTGTCGTACAGTGCTTTGCTTTCTCTTAAAAATTCCGGACTGAAGATGATGTTCTTGCTGCCGAACTTCTCACGCACAGATGCCGTGTAGCCCACAGGGATGGTGGACTTGATAACCATAATGGCATCCGGGTTATATTCCATAACCAGTTTGATCACAGCTTCGACTGCAGATGTGTCAAAGTGCTGGGTGTGGCTATCGTAGTTCGTAGGGGCCGCTATCACAACAAAGTCCGCATCAGAGTATGCAGCCTTTGCATCCAGAGTTGCGGTCAGGTTCAATTCTTTTTCTGCGAGATACTTCTCGATATAGTCATCCTGAATCGGAGACTTACGGTTGTTGATCATCTCAACCTTCTCCGGTACAATATCAACTGCCGTTACCTGGTGATGCTGAGAAAGCAGTGTAGCAATAGACAATCCAACATAACCAGTACCAGCAACAGCAATTTTGTAATTCTTCATAGTAATAATCCTCCGTTCCTTTTCGGAAATCTCTTCAAAAAACAATTTATATATATGTACACATCCTGTATTTCAGAATGGTATTTCTCTTTTGTTACTTAGCTCACACCGCTAAGTGTTGTTTCATGCTATCGTATCTTCTTGATCCTCAACTTACTTGATAGCACAACAACAAGCCTGTATACAGATTGCAGCAACAATCTATACGCAGGCTCGCCTTCGTACCTCCTTATTCTGTTTTCTGCTCTATCAGCTTTCGCTGTGGTGGGTTAAGTATAGAGCGCAACCAGAAGCCATTAGCACCTGAAATCACGCTGGCCGCAACGCAACCCTGACAGGCAGAAACAGGTTGAGGTGAAAAGGTCAAGCCGCGTAAACCCGCATGAAATCAGGCTTTTCTCTGGTTGCCCATATTATTTCACACTCCCCATCTGGATTCAAAAACACAGTACCACCCAGTTTATGGATTTCTCTGTAAAAATGACCAGCAAAGGGTCCAATGCGGCAAGCCATGATGTAAACTATCGGATGAGGGATATGGTTTTTCTTGATATGTTCGCAACAAGCCTTTAGTGCAGCAACATCATAATAAATTGCCTGTGCAGAGCCAATCTGAGGAACATCTATTTTGAAACAGTGGGCATTGTGAAATTCAAACTCGTGATCATTGATCTTTGTCACGCCCTCAAACTTGCTCTCATCCATGCAACCGTCACCGTTGGCTTTGCAGGCAACATGATATTTAATGTTTTCTTTATTCTGGTGATACTCCGTGAGCTTGTAGACAAAGGTCTCATACCCTCCGTAAGCCCCCAATGACTTCGCGCCCACAAGATATACATGCTGTATTTCTTTCTTTGAATCCATTACTCTATTCCATCCTCACATTTTTATCGCTAATGTTGCACCCATTCCCTTATGGACAAAACAAACCTACGGCGGGTCGCACAAAGACAATCCACCGTAGGCTTGAACTCTCCTTCAATCTTTATTTGTTGCTCCCTTTTGTGGGTCAAAACAGAGCTTTCCAAAAAGCCTCCTACATATAACCCCAGATTTTCCGTATCTTGCAGTCTTTTCAACAAATAAAACTTTTGAAGGACAACTCAAGCCTTGAAAACCCTTTAGTTATCGTAGTTTTTCTTGGTTGACCCTATTATATCTCTAGCCCCCTTTTTCTCAATGGTCGGAACAACCTTTTGACGGATGCCATCATATTCAATTGTTTTGTCATACTCTGCACCGCTCACATGATGGCCTGCTCTATTGTAGCAAGTTATATCACAACCATTCTGTGCCATCCTGGTGCATAATTCTTTTACGACAATCTCTATCCCGCCTTCACGCGAAAGACGTTTCTGTCCGAAAACCGCAAGTCTGATTTTTCCTTCCATTACTTCTCTCCAACCGCTATTTCATGCTTTTATCTTTGCCTTATGCACAATCCCAGTAGTTCTTATCCTCAAATTGTCATGCTCGTTCTTTCACTATTCACCTTGCATCCTTTATTGTACAACAACAAGCCTGTATACAGATTGCAGCGACAATCTATACGCAGGCTTGTCCTCGTACCTCCTTATTTTGTTTTCTGCTCTATCAGCTTTCGCTGTGGTGGGTTAAGTATAGAGCGCAACCAGAAGCCATTAACCTCTGAAAACACGCTGGCCCTAACGCACCATGGCAAGCAGAAACAAGTTGAAGTGAAAAGGTCAAGCCGCGCAAACCCGCATGAATTCAGACTTTTTTCTGGTTGTCCATATTATTTCACACTCCCCGTAACCAAAGCTGGGGTTGTTGTAATGGCTGCCAATGCGCGGATCCAGGCAAACGCCATCAATGATATCTCTGGTGTTCAGGCCCTTGCTTTCGGCATAAGTATCCAGTTCGTTAAAATAGGCCACGCGCAGCGCCAGATAGGTATTGGCAAACAGCTTGACCGCCTCGGCTTCGGTAAAGCCCATGTACAGGGTATCCACATCCTGCTTGATGGCCCCCTCCTGCAAAAGCCCGGCAAATGTATGGGCGGCTTCTACCAGGTGCGGGTCGTTGGGGTCGGTGCCCACAATAATGCGGGAAGGGTACAGGTTGTCATACAGCGCTTTGCTTTCCCGCAAAAACTCCGGGCTGAACATAATGTTCTTGCTGCCGGTTTTCTTGCGGATCTGCTCCGTGTAGCCAACCGGAATGGTAGATTTGATTACCATAACCGCATTGGGGTTCACCTTCATGACCAGGTCGATGACAGATTCCACCGCAGAGGTATCAAAGTGCTGGGTCTTGCTGTCATAATTGGTCGGTGCCGCAATCACAACAAAATCCGCATCGCGGTAGGCCGCTTCCCCGTCCAGCGTGGCGGTCAGATCCAGGTCCTTTTCCGCCAGGTATTTTTCAATGTATTCATCCTGAATGGGGGACTTCCTGTTGTTGATGCTGTCTACCTTGCTTTTGATCAGATCCACCGCACAAACCGTGTGGTGCTGTGCAATCAGGCACGAAATTGACAAACCCACATAGCCTGTACCCGCAACTGCAATTTTCATATGGTTCCCGCCTTATTTTGTATTTTTGCTTTGCTTATATGTTAACCGTACCATCCAACCAGCCAACGGTTTTACCGTCCCTGTTCAGAACAGGGCCAACACAAACCGCTGCATATAAAATACAGAAAGTACCGCAATTTCAGACTGTCAAAAAAATTTTTGCAGGGGCGCATTGTGCGCCCGATACCATTTACCCTGTGAGCAGCCCAGCGAATGACTTTCATTCGTTGAATTATTAGGGCGTATCTGAAACGTCGAAAATATCGTCTGTTTCTACAAACGCAAAATCCTGCTTGTGTTTGCGAAATATCCGTCATTTTCTTTGTTTTCAGATACACCTTCGAGAAACGTTTATCCACCCCTACATACTCTATAAGAGAAAGACACCTTTTTTCGACACATTGCACACTTTTATTTGTAGATATTTTTGTTTTTATTATATCATAGTCCCCGCCAAAATGAAACACCTCACCCCCGATGAACAAACCTATTTGCGTTTTGTCTGATTTTCTCTTCGCACTTGGCAGCCCCATGTTCCGCGTGCTATACTGAACCCAAAGAGACAAGATTCCTATCTGTAAAAGGTCCTGCCTGTTCTCCGCCAGATCCTTCTTGTTTGCCATATGTATTTTTATTATCATTTATACAATATGTATCTTTCATAAACTGTATTAAGCGAGGTAGTCTCCATGCCTGCTTCTCACCATTCACTTTCCCTTACCCCGCTGCGGGTTCTCGCCTGCCTGGCGCTGCTTTCTGTTGTGGCAGCTGGCATTGCCATCACTGTCATTTTGTCCCAAAGCACCAACCCCATGTTTTCCATCCGGCGGGAAGTCATCGTCCCCGATTTGTCTGGCATGGACTGGCAGCAGGCCCAGGTTGAACAGAGCGCCGCCCAGCTTTCCATCGTGTGGGATACCCGCTACTCTGCCCAAGCGGAAGGCATCGTCATCGCCCAAAAGCCCACCGCGGGCAGCACCGTCAAACAGGGGCAAAAACTCATACTGTCCGTCAGCAAAGGGCCAAACACCATCACCGTACCGGATTTGAAAAGCCAGAACCGTTCCGATGCCATCCAGACCCTGCGGGACGCCGGTTTTACCGTTTCCGTCGATTATATCCGCAACGATCCCACCCTGCAGGCCGATACCGTTATTCTGCAATCTCCTGCCGCCGGCACCGCACTGGAAGCCGGGGACTGTATTACCCTTACCGTTGCCCGTGCCGTACCAGACCCGTTCCGCCAGGTGCCGTCCCTGCTGGGCATGTCGGTCGCCGAAGCGCGCCGCCGCCTTGCCATTGTGGAGTTGCTGCCCACTCTGACCCCCTCCAATCTGACCGAGGGCACCATCACCGCGCAGGATCCCCTGCCCGGCACCCTTTTGCACCGCAACGCCCATGTGCGGCTTGTTGCAAAATAGTTTGTCGCACCATCGTTCAAAACAATTTTTCTTTAGAAAAATTAAAAAAAATCCTTGACTTTCCGCTGCCGTATGCTATAATAAATGAGCACTTGAGGTTAGGCGCTCCGCCAACCGCCTGTGAACTGAATAAGATGCGCTGGTAGCTCAGCTGGATAGAGTGTCTGACTACGAATCAGAAGGCCGGGGGTTCGAGTCCCTTCCAGCGCACCAAGAAAAGCAACGATTAAACATTATGTTTGTCGTTGCTTTTCTTTTTATGTTAGGGTGTACCTGAAAAGTCGAAACTATCGCCTATTTCTACAAACGCAGCGGGATTATGCGTTAAAAAGCCTTGGAATCCACAAAGGATTCCTGCGGCTCTTTGCCTTATATCCTGCTTGTGTTTGCGAAATATCCGTCATTTTCTTTGTTTTCAGATACACCTTAGCAAAACACTTTGCATTAGGCGCTTATTTGGCGCTTAAATCTTTTAAGGATATCATATAGTAGAATGATATGCCCCCTATATAGCGAACAGTGAAATAAAACACTGAAGGCTATATAGGGGGCATATCTGTCAGGCTTTTGTGCAAATTTTTATTTGCCTATCGGCTGTCGTGTATTGCTTGAGCAGCGCCCAAAAGCCTTTTTCTAAATCATCAGGTCAATTTGTTGGCTGTTCCTCATCCTTAGGCGGGTATTTTCTGCGTAAAGCCGCAAGGGTCACCGCCGTCAACAGACTGCCCATCAGTAAGGCAAGCAGATACCGGAACGGATGCGGGTTCAGCGGCAGCAAGAACATGCCGCCGTGCGGGGCTGGTACGGCACAACTAAACAGCATGGACAGCGCCGCCGCCAGGGATGCACCCACCATACAGGCGGGAATGACATGCAGCGGATCCCGCAGCACAAAGGGGACGACCCCCTCGGTGATAAAGCAGGCCCCCATCAGGTAATCCGTCATCGCGGTGTGGCGTTCTTTGGTGGTAAAACGCTCCGGGAACAGGGTTCCCGCCAGAGCAACGCCCAGCGGCGGCACCATGCCGCCCGCCATAACGGCAGCCATAAATTCTTCCTGGCCGCCGGCCAGGGCAACCGTGCCAAACAGATACGCCGCTTTATTGATCGGCCCGCCAAAGTCAACGGCCATCAAAGCTCCCAGCACCGCGGCCAGCACCACGCGGCTGCCGCCCTGCATACTGGCCAACAGCTGGTATATCCAGGTATTAAACCGTCCAAGCGGCGCATTGACGAGGAATACCATCATAAAGCCGACCACGGCCAGGCTGGCCACCGGATATAGCAGTACTGTTTTGATATGCACCAATGCCGATGGCAGCCGCTTGAATGCCGTCCGCAGCAGTTTTACCACAAGGCCTGCCGCAAAGCCCGCAATCATAGCGCCCCAAAAGCCGGAGGACACCCATTCCGCCTGCGGTGCCAGCGAGGTTCCCTGGATGGCCAGCATACCGCCCGCCATACCGGCCACCAATGCGGGCAGATCCCCCACCGACATGGCAATGAACCCGGCCAGCACAACGTACATCAGATTAAATGAGGTATTACCAATCGTGCGCACCAGCATGGCAAGGGACGTTCCCCGCCCGAACATTTCTGCGCCCGCATTACCACGGTCCAAAAAGTAGCTTAACGCAATCAATATACCGCCACCGGTGATAAAGGGAATCATGTGGGAAACGCCGTTCATCAGGTCGGTGTAAAGCTTGCGCCCAAATTCCTGCGTGGCGGCAGCACCATCTTTTGCGCTGCCTGCTTTACGGTTGCACCCCATGCCCGGCACACTTTCATCCTCCGGTTCCAGCGGAGCTGTGCCGGACAGCGCGCGGTGCAGCAGCATTTCCGGGTCTTTCAACGCCTGGGAAACCGGCACGCGAAGCACCGGTTTGCCCGCAAAGCGGGCGGTTTCCACGGCTTTATCCGCCGCCACAATGATGCACTCTGCGTTTTCAATTTCCTGTTCGGTCAGGTGGTTTTTCACCCCGTCTGCACCGTTGGTTTCCACCTTGATGGCAATATGCATTTCTGCCGCTTCGGCTTCCAGCGCTTCGGCCGCCATATAGGTGTGGGCAATGCCGGTGGGGCATGCCGTTACAGCCAGCACGCGGGGGGCAAGCCGCGGTTCGGTCAGCGCAGCTTCGGCCACTGCCTCAGCGCGGGCCTCGCGGGCGGTCTCGCCCTGTTCCCGCTTAGCGATCACCGCCAGAAATTCTTCCGGGGTTGCTGCTTGCTTCAATTCCTCACAGAACAGCGGTTCCATCAGCAGCTGAGCCAGCCGCGCCAACACCTGGATATGCAGGTCATTTGCACCATCCGGAGCTGCGATCAAAAACAGCAGCCGTACCGGGGCACCATCCAGTGCCTGGTAGTCGATCGCCTCCCGCAGCGTTACTGCCGCCAGCGCGGGCACCAGCACCGCGTTGCTTTTGCCGTGGGGAATGGCCACCCCGCCGCCAACGCCGGTCGTGCCCTGGGCTTCCCGTTCCAGCACATTTTTTTCGTATTCGACTGCATCCCGCAGGCATCCGGTGCGGTCCAGCATGCCCACCATTGCGTGGATGGCCATGGCCTTATCCGCCACCTGCATATTCAGTGCAACGCGTTCCGGCACTAGTAGATCTGTGATCTGCATTGGTCGGCTGTCCCCCTTTGCTTCAAACATCCTATCCTGGGGCGAGCCCGAAAAGCCGAAAATACAGCCTGTTTTTACAAACACAACCGCCATTCTCTTTGTTTTCAGGCACACCCCTCGGCAGGGCTTTCCCCTGCCCATTTGCTCTTACACCCGCTGCACTGCCTCTGTGCAGCGCTTGCGCAATTGTTTGCGCTTTTGCTTTAACAAAAGGCGGCTCCGCACAAGAGCGGAGCCGCCTAAAAAGTTCAAATTACTGTTGATTAGTTCAGCAGGGTCAGCTCGGTCTCAGGATCGAACAGGTGGATCTTATGCGTATCCATAGCCATGGTGACCTTGTCGCCGCGGCGGGACTTGGAGGTCGGGGCAACGCGAGCCATCAGGTTCTGGCCCTTGTAGGTCAGGTACAGATAGATCTCAGCGCCCATCAGCTCGGAAACTTCAACCTCAGTATCGATATGGCTGGAAGGATGCTTCTCCAGGAACTCTTCGTCATCCTTCATATCCTCAGGACGGATACCAACCTTCAGGCTCTTGCCAACGTAAGCGGCCAGTTTGCCATCGGCGGTCTTTTCCTGCGGCAGGGGGATCACGGTGCCGTCCAGATCGACGACATAGGTATCGCCATTCTTCTGCAGGGTGCCGTCCAGGAAGTTCATCTGGGGGCTGCCGATGAAGCCGGCAACGAAGATGTTGCAGGGGTAATCGTACAGGTTCTGCGGAGTATCGACCTGCTGGATGACGCCATCACGCATAACAACGATGCGGTCGCCCATGGTCATAGCTTCGGTCTGGTCATGGGTAACATAGATGAAGGTGGTAGCCAGCTTCTTGTGCAGCTTGATGATCTCGGTACGCATGC
>OLRZ01000477.1_pt1 | contig 33408 bp, 28 predicted proteins | sample 1671931 | NCBI WGS metagenome assembly OLRZ01 (sample SAMEA3136627, study PRJEB25190) | human gut metagenome | reverse complement strand
GTGTTTATTATTGATCAAGTACACACTTTTTGAACCGAAAACAAGAAAAACGCTTTTGGAGTGCTGACCAAAAGCGTTTTGTCTACAGTCTGAAAGAAGGTAATCCTTCTTTATTATTACGAGGATCTGACATTAAAGGAGATCAGTAATATCCTTGAGGTATCGGAGTCCCGGATTTCGCAGCTGCATACGCGTGCACTGCAGAAGATGAAGGCTAAAATGGGGAATTATATGGGGATCTTTTCCCGGTAGCAGAGACCCTGCGTTTTCAGGGGAACTGACACAGAGGTAGTGAGAGGGGACAGGTATTGCTATGAAAAATGGGTATTTCCAGCTGGTGTGTGGACCGCAGGGTACAGGACTTAAGGTCTTTGCACCAAAGGACGGAGGGGAAGCCGTCAATGTGAAAGAGGTTATGGAGTATCTGACAAGAAACCAGATTTCTTATGATGCGCCTGTGCTTTCAAAGGGGTTACAAAATGCAGCGGCATCAACGCAGGAGATATATCTGCTTATGCTGAACAGAGAAGCATGCAAAGAGGTAAATGAAAGCTACAGCCTGTTTGCAAGTGAAGACCGCATGAGTGTGACTGCCAGATTTTATCCGGCATCTGAGAATGGGGAGAGGCTGAAGCCACAGGAGCTGATCAGGGATCTTACCTTTAAGAGGATTACCTATGGCATACGCAGAAATGAAATCTTTGATTTTCTTTCGCAGGTCAGATACTGTACAGATCTGCAGGTCGCTGTAGGAAAGGCACCAAGAAACGGATCTGATGCAAGAATAGAATATTATTTCCAGACGGACAAAAAGGCAAGGCCTACACTGAAAGAAGATGGAAGTGTAGATTTCTTTCATCTGAATACAATTAATCACTGCAAAAAAGGAGATGTCCTTGCAAGACTTTATCCGGAAGACCGGGGAGAGGCAGGGTCTACTGTATATGGAGAAAAGATTCCGCCAAGGGAAGTAAAGGCAGGTGCCCTTCATTATGGGCGGAATATTTCCATTTCCGAAGATAAGACAGTGCTGACGGCAGAGACAGACGGACATGTCATGCTGGTAGAAGGATCTGTTTTTGTATCAGATGTACTGGAAGTGGAAAATGTGGATACCTCTACCGGAAATTTGGACTATGAAGGCAGTGTCAGGATCAACGGAAATGTCTGTGCCAATTTCGAGGTCAGGGCACGGGGAAACATAGAAGTAGCAGGTGTCGTAGAAGGAGCCGGCCTGTTTGCAGGTGGCAATATTATCATAGCAAGGGGCATGAATGGCATGGCAAAAGGAGAGCTTCAGGCCGGTGGAAATATTGTGGCAAAGTTCCTTGAGAATGCCAAAGTATCAGCAGGCGGCAGCGTTTCCACAGAATCAATCCTTCACAGCTTGGTAACTGCCGGAACGCAGATCGTAGTTACGGGGAAGAGAGGATTTATCACCGGAGGAAAAGTATGCGCTACCAATCTGGTTCAGGTCAAGACACTCGGGTCTCCCATGGGAGCGGATACGGTTGTAGAGGTGGGAATGGATCCACTCAAGAAGGCAAGACTGCAGGAGCTTCAGAAGCAGGTGGCGGAAAGCAGCAAGATGGTCGCCCAGATCCAGCCGGTGCTGACAGCATTGTCAAAGAAGATGGCGCAGGGTGTAAAGCTTCGGCCAGATCAGTTTAAGGGACTGCAGGAAATGGTACAGCAGGAAAAGCATCTTAAAGAGTTCATAGCCAAGAATAATGAGGAACTGACAGAGCTGCAGTCAATCCTGCAGGAGAGCAGCAACGCAAAGGTAGAGGTATCCGGTGAGGTATACGCCGGAACGAAGATATGTATTTCAGACGTCTCCCTTGTTGTGAAGGAAAGTATGCGCCGCTGCAGGTTTAAAAAGGAGCAGGGCGATGTAAAAATGTCTGCATTATAAAGGACAGAAGGAGTGCCTATGACGATCAGCAGAGTAGAACTGCAGGGACAGATCACCAGAGCTCAGGATTTTACTACAATCAAACATCAGGAAGACAGCAGAGGGTTTATTGAACAGGCCAATATCCATCAGAAAACGGAACAGAAGGTTGAAGTGAAGGCACGTCAGGTGCAGCAGGGAGACAAGGCTGAGAATGAGGGGAAGCGTTTTGATGCCAAGGATGGTGGAAATGGACATTATTATGGAGATGGCGGCAGAAGGCGGAAAAAGCAGGAAGAAAAGAAAAAGCCGTCAGCAGGTGGTTACAGCAGCTTTGATATAAAAATCTAAAGATACAGGTGAGAGCATGAATACAACAGAACTGATTTTGCTGATAACAGGAGCACTGGTATTTACCATCAGCTTTCTGCTTCCTGAAGGAAGGAAGGAAAAAAGGAAGAGGGGGCAGAAGTCAGGATACCGGAAGAAGAGATCAGGGAGAAAATTGAGGGTGGAGTCAGGGAAGCCCAGCAGAAGATAAATGACATAGTAGAGGAAACTGTGAGGTATTCCATGGAAAAGACAGAGCGTGCCATGGAGAAGACAAGCAATGAAAAGATCATGGCGATCAATGAATTCGCAAACACGGTTCTGGAACAGATCGACAAGAACCATAAGGAAACCGTTTTTCTCTATGACATGCTGAATGACAAGCATGATAAGCTGAAAAATACAGTCGGTGAGGCCGTGGCGGCAGAGGAAAGGCTGAAGGAAGAACTGGAGCAGACAAGGTTCAGCCCGATACAGGCAGAGCGGATCAAAGTACTTCCGGATCTGATGGCAGAAGGTGAAGCCGGTTTAAACAGCCCGGAAGCACAAGAAAATGCCGGAAGAAAACAGGGGACAGAAGGAGCGACCAGGGAGCCTGCAAAAAAACGGAGACAATCCACCACAAAATCAAAGACAGCAGAAGCCACGAAGCCAGAGGGTCAGGATGACCGGAAAGAGACCGCAGATGCAAAGGAAACTGAGGGCATAGAGGGGAAAGAAGCAAAAAGGCACGTGGATGTAAGTATGGCAGCAGCCGGCAGGAATGGCAGCAGAAATAGTAATGAAAAGATCAGGGAGCTTCATAAGGCTGGCAAGTCCAATATGGCAATTGCCAAGGAACTTGGACTTGGAATCGGAGAAGTGAAGCTGGTGCTGGATCTGTTCGCAGATACGTAAAGGCACAAAGGAGAAGTTTTACATGAAATTAAAATACTATCTGAGAGGACTTGGTATTGGTATTCTGGTGACTGCTGTTATTATGGGTATTACGCAGGAAAGCAGGAAGCAGACACTGTCAGACCGGGAGATCAGGGAAAGAGCGGCAGCTCTTGGCATGGTGGAGCCGGGGAATTCTCTGGCTGACCTGCAGGCGACAGAAGCACCGACAGCAACAGCTAAGCCGACACAAAAGCCGGTGGCAACGGAAACACCTGCAGCAACGGAAACACCAACGGCGACAGCTAAGCCGACAGAAAAGCCGACAGAAAAGCCGACAGCTAAGCCGACAGAAAAGCCGACAGCTAAGCCGACAGAAAAGCCGACAGAAAAGCCGACACAGAAGCCAACAGAGGAAGAAGATACCTATGTACTTGAGATCCAGTCTGGAGACGGCTCCTATCAGGTGGCTTACAGACTGCAGCAGGCAGGACTTGTGGCAGATGCCCGGGACTTTGATAATTTTCTGTGTTCCAAAGGATATGACAGAAAACTCAGAATAGGATCATATGAAATTCCGAAAACAGCAACAGAAGAGGAGATCAGTGAGATCCTGGGCGGCAGATAACCGGAAGATAAAAATGTGGAAAATTGCGAAAACCCTCTTGAAACAAGAGGGTTTTCATGCTATAATCCACACATTGTGACTATAAAGCATGCGTGTCAATTTCCTGTCGGTGCCCTTGACGCAGGGTAGGCAGCTGAGCGGAAGATACGCAGAAGCAAAACCAAACGGAGGTAAAGACATGAGCGTTATTTCAATGAAACAGTTATTAGAGGCAGGTGTTCATTTTGGACATCAGACAAGAAGATGGAACCCCAAGATGGCTCCTTATATCTTCACAGAGAGAAATGGCATCCATATCATTGACCTGCAGAAGTCTGTAGGAAAGGTTGATGAGGCTTACAGAGCAGTATTCGAGATCGCTGCACAGGGTGGAACCATTCTTTTTGTTGGCACCAAGAAGCAGGCACAGGACGCTGTTAAGACAGAGGCCGAGCGTTGCGGTATGTACTATGTAAACGAGAGATGGCTTGGTGGTATGCTTACCAACTTCAAGACTATCCAGAGCAGAATTGACAGATTAAAGGCAATCGAAACAATGTCTGAGGACGGTACTTTTGATGTTCTTCCCAAGAAGGAAGTTATCGCTCTTAAGAAAGAGTGGGAAAAGCTGGAAAAGAACCTTGGCGGTATCAAGACGATGACAAGGATTCCCGATGCTATTTTTGTAGTAGATCCCAAAAAGGAGAAAATCTGCGTACAGGAAGCTCATACACTGGGAATTACACTGATCGGTATCGGTGATACCAACTGTGATCCTGAAGAACTGGATTACATTATTCCTGGTAATGATGATGCTATCAGAGCTGTTAAACTGATCGTTTCCAAGATGGCTGATGCTGTTATCGAGGCAAATCAGGGTGAGGAAGCTGTCACAGAAGAACTTGCCAAGGCAGCAGAAGGAACAGAAGCTACTGATATTGAAGAAGTGGCAGATGCAGAATAATCAGAACAATTAAATTCAGGAGGAAATAACGATGGCTAACATTACAGCAGCTATGGTAAAAGAGTTAAGAGAAGCTACCGGTGCGGGCATGATGGACTGCAAGAAGGCTCTTAACGAAACTGACGGAGATATGGAAGCAGCCGTTGAGTTCTTAAGAAAGAACGGACAGGCCAAGGCGGAGAAGAAGGCTGGAAGAATCGCAGCAGAGGGACTTTGCTGTGTTACCTTAAAGGATGACAAGACGGCAGCAGTTGTTGAAGTAAACTCTGAGACAGACTTTGTTGCAAAGAATGAAGAGTTCCAGACATTTGTAAAGGCAGTTGCAGAGCAGGCGGTTAATTCTGATGCAGCTGATATGGAAGCGTTCATGGCAGAAAAGTGGAATGCAGATCCTTCTATCACTGTTAAGGAAGCACTGGTTGCCAGAGTTGCCAAGATCGGTGAGAACTTAAATATCAGAAGATTTGAGAAGATTGTTGCAGATAACGGCTGTGTAGTATCTTACGTACATGGCGGCGGAAGAATCGGCGTTGTTGTAGAAGCACAGACAGACGTTGTAAATGATGCTGTTAAGGAAGCACTTACCAACGTAGCTATGCAGATCGCAGCACTTTTGCCTAAGTATGTATCTACGGCAGATGTATCTGAAGAATACAAGGCTCATGAAAAAGAGATCCTGATGGCACAGATCGCTAATGATCCCAAGATGGCTGGAAAACCCGAGAAGGTTATCGAAGGTGCTGTTGTCGGACGTCTTAACAAGGAACTGAAGGAAGTTTGTCTCCTTGAGCAGCCATATGTTAAGGCTGAAGATGGCAAGCAGACTGTAGCACAGTACCTTGCACAGGTTTCCAAGGAAATAGGCGCTGACCTTTCTGTTAAGAGATTTGTACGTTTCGAGACAGGTGAAGGTCTTGAAAAGAAAGTTGATGATTTCGCAGCAGAGGTTGCTGCTCAGGCAGGTATGTAATCCGTTCTGAACAAAAGAAGAACAGTGATGAGGCCCGGGAGTTTCATAGATAGTGTTTTCTCCTGTCTGTGGAATTACTGGGCTTCTTTCTTTTTAGTCAAGGTAAGGAGTTTTTGGTTATGGTAAAATATATTGCAAAACGAATTGGTCTTGCAATCGTGACGATCTGGGCGGTAGCAACCATCACTTTCTTTCTGATGAATCTGGTTCCCGGTGGACCGTTTCTATCAGAGAAGGCGATCAGCCCACAGGCAACAGCGGCACTGGAAGCAAAATATGGACTGGACAAGCCGCTTTTTCAGCAGTATATGACGTATATTACAGATGCACTTCATGGAGATTTTGGTGACAGCTTAAAGCAGAGAGGCCGTACTGTCATGGATATTATCAAGATGAAGTTCCCGGTGTCTGCAAGAGTCGGAGGAGTATCGGTACTGGTATCTCTGATCCTTGGTGTACCACTCGGCTGTATTGCTGCCCTTAAGAGGGGAAAGTTTGCAGACAGTCTGATCAGTGTGGTGGCAACCTGTGGAATTGCAGTTCCCAGCTTTGTTATCTGTACACTTCTGCTGTATTTCTTCGGAGTTAAGCTGCAGATTCTTCCCACCATGGGACTGACAACAGCAAAACATTATGTGATGCCGGTCATGGCACTGGCTTTTTATCCAACAGCCTATATTATGCGTCTGATGCGTTCATCCATGCTGGACGTACTGGGGCAGGACTACATGCGGACTGCAAAGGCCAAGGGACTTGCGGGAGGCAAGATCCTTTTCAAGCATGCACTCCGTAATGCAATCCTTCCGGTTATTACCTATGTAGGACCGCTTCTGGCTTACACAGTAACAGGAAGCTTTGTCGTAGAGAAGATTTTTACGATCCCGGGACTTGGTGGTGAGTTTATCTCAGCCATTAACGGGCGGGATTATACGCTGATCATGGGGACAACGATCTTTCTCGCTACACTCATTATTCTTATGAATGTTGTGGTAGATATTGTTTACAAGCTCGTAGATCCCAGAATTAAATTAAAGTAAGGAGCAGACCCCATGAAAGAAAATCCAATCAGTTTTCAGTTAAAATTAAAGCCTGAAGATTTTCTCCCGGCAACAGAGGAAGAAAAGCAGAGTCAGGTGATCATGCGTGAGAGCGTCAGCTTCTGGAAGGATGGCGGACGGCGGCTCCGCAAGAATAAGGTGGCTATGGTAAGCCTTGTAGTGATCATTATCATCATGATCTTTTCCTTTGTGGTTCCTTCCTTTTATCCGTATACCTATAAGGAACAGATCAAGGGAGCAAACAACCTGCGCCCAATGCAGTATTCTGCAGAGGAGCAGGCAAGGATCGATGCCGGGGAAAAGGTATTTCCCCATGTTTTTGGTACAGACAAGATGGGACGTGATTATGCTATCCGCGTTATGATGGGAAGCCGTATTTCCCTGTTAGTTGGTCTGATCGCAACAGGGATCATCCTGATCATCGGCTCCATTTACGGATCAGTAGCAGCCTTCTTTGGCGGCTGGGTGGATCTGGTCATGATGCGTATTGTTGATATTATATACACGATCCCGGATATCCTGCTGATCGTATTACTATCCTTTGCACTAAAGGATCCTCTGTCCCGCCTGAGGAGTGTAGCAGGCTTTGCCTGGGTAGGCGTAGTAGGGGAAAACCTGATCAGTATCTTCGTAGTATTTGCCCTGTTATACTGGGTAGGTATGGCGAGAATGGTCAGGAGCCAGGTTCTGATGCTGAAGGAAAGTGAATATGTAACAGCAGCAAGGGCACTTGGTGTAAGCAATGGAAAGATCATCAGAAAGCATCTGCTGACGAATTGTATCGGCACCCTGATCGTTACCACAACACTGCAGATCCCTTCATCCATCTTTACAGAAAGCTTCTTAAGCTTCCTTGGCATGGGTGTTGCCGTACCGCTTCCATCCCTTGGCTCTCTTGCCAGTGATGCGATCAACGGCATGAATACGTATCCGTATCTTTTGTTTATTCCGGCTCTTTTGATCAGCTTGATCATTCTGAGCTTTAACCTTTTCGGTGACGGCCTTCGGGATGCATTTGATCCCAAGCTGAAGAATTAAGGCAGGAGGGAGAGAAAATGGCAGAATATCTGGTAGATATTAAAAATGAAAAACTTTCCTTTTTTACGCCTGCTGGCGAAGTAAAGGCATTAAATGATGTGTCCATCCAGCTGAAGGAAGGCGAGGTACTTGGTATCGTAGGAGAAAGCGGTTCCGGTAAGTCTGTAACAGCTTACAGTCTGATGGGACTGACTGCACACCCTGGTAAGCTGATCGATGGAAGCCTGCAGTTCAATGGGCATGAGATCGAGAAAATGAGTGAGAGGGAAATGAGAAGGATCCGTGGAAATGAAGTATCCATTATTTTTCAGGATCCCATGACCAGTTTAAATCCGGTATATACGATTGGAAACCAGATCATGGAGGTGATTCTTCTCCATACAGATAAGAACAGAAAGCAGGCCAGGGAAAGAGCCAGAGAACTGCTTACTCTTGTCGGTATCAATGAGCCGGATAAGAGATTAAAGCAGTATCCGCATGAATTGTCCGGAGGTATGAGACAGAGAGTTATGATCGCCATGGCACTTGCCTGTGAACCAAAGCTCCTGATCGCAGATGAGCCGACAACGGCTCTTGACGTGACTATTCAGGCACAGATTCTGGAGCTGATGATGGAACTGAAGGACAAGCTTGGCATGGCGATCATCATGATCACCCATGATCTTGGTGTGGTTGCCAGCATGTGTGAGAGGATCGCAGTTATGTATGCCGGCAGGATTGTGGAATACGGAACTACAGAGGATATCTTCTATAATCCAAAGCACCAGTATACCAGTGGGCTGATCCGCTCTATCCCAAGGCTTGATACCAAAGAGCATGAAAGACTGGTTCCCATTGAAGGAACACCCGTTGACCTCCTGAATCCGCCTGCGGGATGCCCGTTTGCACCGAGATGTGAAGCGTGTATGAAGATCTGTCTGCGCGAAATGCCTCCGGTAACAAATTTTGATGAGGTGCATTATACCCAGTGCTGGCTGAATCAGAAGGAAGAGGTGGAGAAGGGAGCAGTCAATGAGTGATACATTAGTACAGGTAGAACATTTACAGCAATATTTCCCGGCAGGGGGATATGGCAAGAATAAAAAATATATTCAGGCGGTAGATGATGTTTCCTTCACCATTGAGAGGGGAGAAACCCTGGGGCTTGTTGGTGAATCAGGCTGTGGCAAGACCACGACAGGACGGACACTGCTCCGGCTTTATGAGCCTACTGGTGGACGGTTTGTTTATGATGGTGACGTGATCTTTGATGTGAAAAATAAGATCAAGGTGGATATGCTGCCTTACCGTAAGAAAATGCAGATCGTTTTTCAGGATCCTTATGCCAGTCTGGATCCCAGAATGACAGTTGGTGATATCATCGGGGAAGCCATTGATGTACACAAGATGGCGGAAAACAAAAAAGAGAGATATGACATTATTATAGAAATGCTCCGCAGGGTCGGCTTGAACTCTGAGCATGCAAACCGTTACCCGCACGAGTTTTCCGGTGGTCAGCGTCAGAGAGTCGGTATTGCCAGAGCACTGGCAGTGAATCCGGAATTCATTGTCTGTGATGAACCGATCTCTGCACTGGATGTTTCTATTCAGGCACAGGTCATCAATATGTTTGAGGATCTGCAGGAGCAGATGGGACTGACATACCTGTTTATTGCCCATGATCTTTCTGCGGTAAAGCATATCTCCAACCGGATCGGCGTTATGTATCTGGGAAGAATGGTGGAGCTGGCCGACAGCTATGAGCTGATCACAAGACCTCTTCATCCCTATACAAAGAGCCTGATCTCTGCAATTCCCATTGCTGACCCGGGAAAGGCAAGGGAAAGCAAACGTATCGTGCTTGAAGGAGATGTCCCAAGTCCTTTAAATCCCCCTTCAGGATGCCGGTTCCGTACCAGATGTCCCTATGCGGATGAAACCTGTGCTACGGCAGCTCCTGAGTGGAAAGAGATCGAAAAAGGACATTTTGCAGCCTGTCATCATATTGACAAGTGTAATTAAATATGGTAACAATATAAGAGTTATTATTTATTATAGGAGGAAGTATTATGAAAAAGAGAGCACTTGCACTCATTCTTACAGCTGCCATGGTTCTTGGATTAACAGCCTGTGGCGGAAGTTCCAACGGAACAACTGAATCTGCAGGAGACGGACAGACAGCTGGAACAGAAGCAGAAGCAGAAGCACCAGCAGCTGCTACAGGTGAGAAGATCTTATCCGTACAGGTAGGACCTGACCCTGAAACCATTGATCCCGCTTTAAACAGCGCTGTTGATGGTGGTAACATGTTATTACATTCTTTTGAATGCCTTCTGGCAATGGATGAAAATGGTCAGCTGATACCCGGACAGGCAGAGTCCTATGAGGTGTCCGAAGACGGACTTACATGGACATTCCATTTAAGAGAGGGTCTTAAATGGTCAGATGGTTCTGATTTAAATGCAAATGATTTTGTTTACAGCTGGAAGAGAGTATGCGATCCTATGGTAGCTGCTCCCTATGCTGAAACTGTACTTTCCATGGTAGAAGGCTATGAAAAGGCAATTGAGGGTGACCTTGATGCCCTTCAGGTAGTTGCTTCCGATGACAATACTCTGGTTGTTACTCTGAACGCTCCCTGCTCCTACTTTGGAAGCCTTGCAGCATTTGCTACCTTAAGCCCTGTTCAGCAGGCAACTGTAGAAGCAAATGGTGATGCATGGGCAACAAGCGCTGAGACATACATCAGCAACGGACCTTTCTATGTATCTGAGTGGGTTCCCGGATCTTATATCATGATGACTAAGAACCCTTACTACTGGAATGCTGATGCGATCAAGCTTGACGGTATCAAGTGGAACCTGATCGAGGATTCCAATGCAGCATACAGTGCATATCAGACAGGTGAAGTCCTGATGATCAAGAGTGTTCCTACAGAAGAGATCCCTTCCTTAAAGGACAGTGCTGATTTCTATGTAGATTCTAACATTGGTACTTATTACCTCAGTGTGAACCTTGAAAGAGATGCATTCAAGGATGCAAAGGTAAGAAAGGCATTAAGCCTTGCAATTGACCGTGAGTATGTTGCAAATAACCTGATGCAGGGAACCTATTCACCTGCAGGCAGCTTTATAGGTGCCGGCTGGATCGATATGGATGGAAAGCAGTTCAAGGATAATGCAAATGGTGGTAAGTCTTATATTGATGTTACCAACTATGAAGCAAATCTGGAAGAAGCCAAGCAGCTTCTGGCTGATGCCGGTTATCCGAATGGGGAAGGCTTCCCGACCATCACATACACAACCAATGATGCTGGATATCACAAGGTAGTTGCTGAGTACTTACAGCAGGAATGGGCAAAGCTTGGCATTGATCTTCAGGTAGATATCGTTGAGTGGGCTTCCTTTACACCTATGCGTCGTAACGGTGATTTCGATGTTGCACGTAACGGATGGGTAGGAGACTACAGTGATCCTTCCAACATGCTGGATCTGTTCTACTCAACCAACGGTAATAATGATGGTAAGTTCAACAATGCAGATTACGATGCTGCTATGGATATTTCCAGAACAACACTGGATGCTGATGAGCGTTCACAGGCGCTTCATACAGCAGAAGACATTCTGATGGAGGAAGCTGGATGCATTCCGGTTGCATATTACAACGATTTCTGGTTACAGAGTGACAAGATCACAGGATCCTGGCATTCACCTTACGGATACTGGTATTTCATGTACGCAGATATCACTGAATAAGGTAAATTCACAGGCTTACAGATAAGGTAAGATAATTCTGAGGGCAGACTCAAATGGTTACTTGAGTCTGCCCTCTTTTTGTGTTAAACTATAAGCAAATCGTGTTAAAGGAGCAGATGGCATATGGAAGAGTCGGCCACCCGCAGAAAGCGGATCAACCGCCTGAAAAAGATGATCCTTGGCGGAGTTATGATGGCTGTACTTATTCCTGTGATGGCGGGGATTATCCTTGGCATATGGGTGCATCAGCTGTCCGGCAGGATCAGACAACAGGATGCTGTCATTCAGGAGCTGGAAGATGAAAATAAAAATCTGGCAGGTGCCTTTTCAACAGAAACGATAGAAGAATCCGAAAGAGAAGCATTGCAGGAAGAGCAGGGCGGAGAGACAGCGGCAGCAGGAGAAGAAAAAGAGGATCAAAAGAAGATTTACCTTACCTTTGACGACGGACCGAGCAGAAATACGGATGAGATCCTGGATATCCTGAAGGCCTACGATGTGAAGGCAACCTTTTTTGTAGTAGGGAAGACGGATGAAGCTTCCAAAAAGGCATACAGAAGGATCGTAGAAGAGGGACACACGCTTGGCATGCATTCCTACAGTCATTCCTACGCAGATATCTATGGTTCAGAGGAAGAATTTCAGGCAGATATGAAAAAGCTGCAGGAATACCTGTATGGACTGACCGGTGTATGGGCAAGGTATTACCGGTTTCCGGGAGGCAGCTCCAATACGGTAAGCAGTGTGGATATGCAGGAGCTTGCGGACTGGCTGACACAGCAGGGGATCACTTACTATGACTGGAATGTGGCATCGGGGGATGCAGTCAGCAGGGAGCTTCCGGCAGAGACACTTTTGGCAAACTGTCTTGCAGGCATCAGGAATCAGCAGAATTGTGTGGTACTTATGCATGATGCAGCGAATAAGGATACAACGGTGGAAGTCCTGCCAGAGATCATTTCAGAAATCCGTCTGCAGGAGGATGCTGTTTTTCTGCCTATTACAGATGACACGGTACCTGTGCAGCACAATATTAAGGCACAGACAGAAAAAAGTAATTGATTTCAGTTACGAATCATGAAGATACAAAGAAGCGAATGGAGGACTTACCAATGGGATTTTTCTCAGATTTAAAGGATGATTTATCACAGGCAGTCAATGAGCTGATGCCGGAAGAGGGAGCTGAAGAGGCAGAAGCAAGGAAAAATGCGGAAGCAGAAGCGGGAGAGACAGCTGCTGCTGGTGCAGATGCAGCCCTGAAAACAGGAAAAGAAGAGGAAACCAGCACAGTGAACGGGTTTGATGCGGATCTTGGGGCAATGCTTGATAAAGTGGATAATCTTTCTGTTACGAAGGAGCCTGCTTACACGCAGCCGGTGGAGAAAGCAGAGATGCTGTATTCCTCCGGAAAGAGACCCTGTGATGAGGTTTCTACACTGACTGAGAGCATGATCATCAATGGTAATATTGCAACCGAGGGTGCACTGGATGTCAGAGGAAGCATCGTTGGTAATGTGGAGGCTCTTGGTAAACTGAGTATTACAGGAACCATTCAGGGAAATTCCCAGGCAGCAGAGATCTATGCAGAAGGAGCCAAGATCACAGGAGAACTGAGGAGCAGTGGCTCTATTAAGGTAGGACAGAGTACAGTCATTATCGGGAATCTGTATGCAAACAGTGCTGTGATCGCAGGTGCGGTCAAGGGTGATATTGATGTGAAGGGTCCTGTTGTGCTGGATTCTTCTGCTATCGTCATGGGGGATATCAAATCCAAATCTGTACAGATCAACAATGGTGCCGTGATCGAAGGTATGTGTTCGCAGTGTTATGCAGAAGTAAATCCGACCTCCTTCTTTGAAGAGATCAAGAAAATGAAATAGGCGGTGACTGGTATGAAGAGAATTTTACTTAAGCTGAGTGGTGAAGCTCTTGCCGGTGACAAAAAAACTGGCTTTGATGAAGAAACAGTAAGAAAGGTAGCACTTCAGGTCAAGGAGCTGACAGACGGTGGAATCGAAGTGGGTATCGTGACCGGTGGCGGTAATTTCTGGAGAGGTCGTACGAGTGAAAATATTGACAGAACCAAGGCTGATCAGATTGGGATGCTGGCAACTGTCATGAACTGTATTTATGTTTCGGAGATCTTCAGAAGCGTTGGTATGAAGACCGCCGTGCTGACACCCTTTGAGTGTGGATCCTTTACCAAGCTTTTCTCCAAGGACAGAGCCAATAAGTATTTCAGCAGGGGAATGGTTGTGTTCTTCGCAGGGGGTACCGGGCATCCATATTTCTCTACTGATACCGGTGTTGTACTGAGAGCCATTGAAGTAGAGGCAGAGGTCATTCTGCTTGCCAAGTCAATTGATGGTGTATACGATAAGGATCCCAAGACCAGTCCGGATGCAAAGAAGTATGACAGCATTACGATCGATGAAGTGATCGAGAAGAATCTGCAGGTGGTAGACATGACAGCTTCCATTCTGGCAAGAGACAATAAAATGCCCATGTGGGTGTTTGGATTAAATGAAGAGAACAGCATTGTAAATACTGTAAACGGCAAATTTACAGGAACTAGAGTAACCGTATAGGGAGGACAAAAACCATGAACGAAAAGATCAAAATATATGATGAGAAAATGCAGAAAACAATCGATCATCTGGAAGCAGATTATCAGGGGATCCGGGCAGGACGTGCCAACCCTCATGTACTTGACAGACTGAGAGTTGATTATTACGGAACACCGACTCCGATCCAGCAGGTAGGAAATATAACCATTCCGGAAGCAAGGATGATCCAGATCGCACCCTGGGAAAAGAGTCTGATCAAAGAGATCGAAAAAGCGATCCTTGCATCTGATATCGGTATCACACCTTCCAATGATGGCTCTGTGATCCGTCTGGTATTCCCGGAGCTGACTGAGGAACGCAGAAAGGATCTGGTAAAGGAAGTTAAGAAGAAGGCAGAGGAGTGCAAGATTGCCATCAGAAATATCAGAAGAGACGGTAATGAAGCATTCAAGAAGATAGCAAAAGAAATTTCTGAGGATGAGGTAAAGCAGCTGGAGGAAGAACTGCAGAAGATCACAGATAAGTATATCAAGGAAGTAGATAAGCTGACAGAGGCCAAATCAGCAGAGATTCTTACTGTATAATAAGGGCAGGCTGGCAGTATAATGAACAAACACAAAATAGAGTCCGTTTTCCGGGCTCTGTTTTTTAAGCAGGAGGAAATATGGCAGAGCAGCAAAATCTAAAAATGCCGGCTCATGTGGCGATCATTCTGGATGGCAATGGCAGATGGGCAAAGAGCAAGGGAATGCCAAGAAACTATGGACATGTACAGGGTGCCAAAACAGTAGAAACCATCTGTGAGGAAGCCTACAAAATGGGAATTTCCTATCTCACCGTTTATGCTTTCAGTACAGAAAACTGGAACAGGCCAAAGGATGAGGTGGATGCCCTGATGAAGCTTCTTCGCAATTATTTGAAAACCTGTCTGACTACCGCAAAAAAGAACAGGATGTGTGTAAGGATCATCGGAGACAAGAGCAGACTGGATCCGGATATCCAGAGGCGGATAGAGGAGCTGGAGGAGTCTACGAGGGAAAATGACGGTCTGCATTTCCAGATCGCCCTGAATTATGGCGGCAGGGACGAGATACGGAGAGCCTGTCAGAAGATCGCGGAAAAGGTGAAAAGCGGAGAACTGGATCCTGAGAGTGTTACGGAGGAACAGATTGGAAATGCACTTGACATGAGAGGGATCCCGGATCCTGATCTGCTGATCCGTACCTGTAATGAGCAGAGAATTTCCAATTTTCTTTTATGGGAGTCAGCTTATACTGAATTCTACTTTACACCGGTAGCCTGGCCTGATTTTTCAAAAGAAGAATTGCAAAAGGCGGTCGAAGCATATAATCATAGAGACAGAAGATATGGCAGGATAGAGGAGGAGTAATCCATGTTTAAAACACGTTTAATCAGCAGTATCGTGCTGGTAGTGCTTGCCCTTGTGGTTATACTGACAGGGGGCTGTCTTCTGGCAGCCGTGCTGCTATTTCTTTCTCTTACTGCTTACCGTGAGCTGATGAAGGCCTGCGGTCTTACAGAAAAGGGAAAGCCTTCCGGTCTGGAGATCATTGGTTATACTGGAATAGTGGCTTATTATCTAGCAATGGTCTTTACAAAGCAGGAGGAAATGCTCCTTCTTGTTCTGATCATGGTGCTGATTGCCTTCATGTTTCTGTATGTGCTTACTTTTCCAAAGTTCCACGCAGATCAGATCATGAGTTCCTTTTTCAACGTGGTCTATGCGCCGGTCATGCTGTCCTGCATATATCTGGTAAGGACGCTTCCTTATGGAAGATATTCCGTATGGATGATCTTTATCAGCTCCTGGATCTGTGATACCTGTGCTTATGCTGTGGGGATTGTGATCGGCAAGCATAAGATGGTGCCTAAGCTGAGTCCCAAGAAATCCATAGAAGGAGCTATTGGAGGGGTTCTTGGTGCTGCGATCGTAGGCGGACTTTATGGGTACTTCGTGGTAGAGCCGGTGATCACGGAGCGCAATGTGACATGGGTATTTGTACTGATCAGTGCCGCAGGTGCAGTGATCTCCCAGATCGGGGATCTAGCGGCTTCCGCCATTAAGAGAAATCATGATATCAAGGATTATGGCAAGCTGATTCCGGGACATGGCGGCGTTATGGATCGCTTCGACAGTGTGATCTTCACAGCACCCATGATCTATCTGCTTCTGGAAATCCTGCTGAATGTCTGATAAAGAGGAAATAAAATGGATAAGATAAAAAGAATCGGCGTTCTTGGTTCTACAGGCTCTATTGGAAGCCAGACGCTTGAAATCGTAAGAAATAATAAAGATCTGCAGGTCACTGCTCTGGCAGCGGGAACCAGTGTTACCCTTATGGAACGACAGATCCGCGAATTTTCGCCTCAGCTTGCGGTCATGTGGACAGAGGAAGCAGCAAAGGATCTGAGAGAAAGAGTGGCAGATCTTCCGGTCAGGGTGCTTTGCGGCATGGAGGGACTTCTTACCCTTGCTGCCATGGAGGATATGGATATTCTAGTAACAGCGATCGTGGGGATGATCGGTATCCGTCCTACCATTGCCGCTATTTCTGCAGGAAAGACCATTGCCCTTGCCAACAAAGAGACACTGGTCACAGCAGGACATATCATCATGCCTCTTGCCGCAGAAAAAAAGGTTCCGATCCTGCCGGTAGACAGTGAACACAGTGCGATCTTCCAGTCCATGAATGGAGAAAACAGAAAGCGTGTCAGAAAGATCCTGCTGACAGCCTCCGGTGGACCCTTCCGCGGAAAGAAGAGAGAAGAGCTTGCAGATATTACGGTAGAGGATGCTTTAAAGCACCCTAACTGGTCCATGGGAAGAAAGATCACAGTGGATTCTTCCACCCTTGTCAATAAGGGACTTGAGGTGATCGAGGCAAAATGGCTTTTTAATGTGGAGCCAGAGAATATTCAGGTCGTAGTGCAGCCGCAGAGTGTGATCCATTCTATGGTAGAATATGAGGATGGTGGTATCATGGCACAGCTTGGCACACCGGATATGAAGCTGCCGATCCAGTACGCGCTGTTTTATCCTGACAGAAGACCCCTGTCAGGAAAGCGGCTCGATTTTTATGAGATGAAGAGTATTACCTTCGAAAAGCCGGATACAGATACGTTTCTGGGACTTCCGCTGGCCTACAGAGCTATCCATGTAGGCGGAAGTATGCCTACGGTGTTTAATGCAGCCAATGAGAAGGCAGTAGCGCTTTTCCTTGATAAGAAGATCAGTTTCCTGACGATCTATGATCTGATCCAGGGAGCCATGGAAAATCATAAGGTAGTAGAGAATCCAAGCGTGGAACAGATCCTTGAAGCAGAAGCAGAGGCACATGCATTTGTAGAAAGTTACAGGAGGGCATAATTTAAGTTGATCGTTTCTATTATTTTATTCATTATCATATTCTGCGTGCTTGTTGTTTCCCATGAGCTTGGTCATTTCCTGATCGCCCGGAAAAATGGGATCCACGTAGTTGAATTCTTTATTGGAATGGGACCTTCCCTGATTTCCTTCAAAAAGGGAGGAACGAAGTATTCCTTAAAGCTGCTCCCGATCGGCGGTGCCTGCGTTTTTGAAGGAGAAGACGGGCAGAACATGGGAGAGGAGCAGAGCGAAGAAGGAGAAGGTTCTTTCCAGAAGGCTGGTGTAGGTGCCAGATTCGCCACGGTGCTGGCAGGACCTGTGGCCAATTTTGTAATCGCTTATCTTTTCGCACTGATCATTGTATGGTTCTGTGGTGTTACGATGCCTACCATCAGCAGTGTCACGGAAGGCGGTGCCGCTGAGGCAGCAGGACTTCAGGAGGGGGATGTGATCACACGGATCAACGGAGAGAAGATCCATATGTGGGAGGATATCCGTCTGGCAGCACTGACCGGGCAGGGAACCCCCATGACGATCGAATATGACAGACAGGGAGAAAGGGGAGAGGTGATCCTGAACCCTGTTTATGACGAAAATGGAAATACGTGGTATATCGGTATTATGGGAGGTACAGATTTAAAGATCTGTACGGTTCCGGAGACCTTCCAGTATGGCTTTTATGTGCTGGAATACACGGTGAAGGCTACGGCGAAAAGCCTTGTCATGCTGGTAAAGGGGCAGCTTTCTGCTGATGCAGTATCCGGTCCTGTTGGTATGGTACAGTATGTGGATCAGACCTATGATGCGGTGAAGGATTATGGAATGTCTAATGTTATCATCAATATGATAAATATCGCCATGATGCTTTCCATCAGTCTTGGTGTGATGAATCTTCTGCCGGTTCCGGCACTGGATGGAGGGCGTTTGGTATTTTTGCTGATAGAGATGGTACGGGGGAAACCGGTACCGCCGGAAAAGGAAGGACTCGTGCATTTAGGCGGAATGATTGCACTTATGATACTAATGGTCTTTGTTCTAGTGAATGATATATTAAAACTATTATAGATGTAATAACGAATAACAAAAAGAATCCTGTACAGAATTACCAAAATGTACTTTTTGGCTGTTTTGTACAATGGATTCTTTTTTTATTCTGTACTATACTGGATCACATCTGAAGAATCTTTTTATTCTTTTATTCTACAGGAACGCTGGGTTCAGACAGCATTCAGGTTATTTTCCAGGGAAAGAGGTCGTTTTATGGAAGCTATGTCCGGGTTTTACTGGGATTGCGGAAAAAAAGAAATTAATCAGGACTCTGTTCTGATTGAGCAGGTTAATACAGGAAGGGGACGGATCCTGCTGGCGGCAGTCAGTGATGGGATCGGTGGACTGCCGGCGGGAGAGGTGGCAAGCGGATTTCTGATGGAACGTCTCCAGCAGCATTTTTATGGGGAGATCCTTCCTCTGATCAGGAAAGGAAAAGGCCTTAGGAATATTAGACGGAGTTTTTCCAGATGTCTTTATGAAACAGTGGGAATGCTGCAGCAATATGCTGAAAGTCAGGAGATATCTCTTGGGGCAACTCTTTCTGTATTGCTGTTGATGAAGGGACAGTATCTGATCCTGCATGTAGGAGACAGCAGGATTTACGGGATCGAAAAAAAGAGGATCAGGCAGCTGACTGAGGATCACAGAGGAGAGGGGAATGTCCTGACAAGATGTATGGGAAGCTTTCCCATGTCAGAGGTATATGTCAGATATGGGAGATATCGAAAAAAATCAGGATTTCTTTTATGCAGCGATGGATTCTGGAGCAGAGCCTCAGGAGAGCTGCTGCAGGAAATGCTGAGTCCATCTGAGATCTTTACAGAGGAACAGATTAAGAAGAGGCTCTCAGAGCTGGGAGGCTATGGGAAAAAACAGGGAGAAAAGGACAATCTCTCAGCTGTTTACGTACTTTTAAAAAAGGAGGGCGAAGGCTTTGCGGAAAATTCTCTGTAATAAATATGAGGTATTGCGGACGATTGCGGAAGGGGGTATGGGATGTGTTTATCTGGTAAAGGATCTTCATCTGAACAGGCTTTGTGCGGTAAAGGTCAGTAAGGGAAGAGAGGAACAGAAAAGATCATGTGCCATTGCGGAAAAGGAGATGTTGAAGCGTCTGACACATCCGGCACTTCCTTCTATTCTGGATTTTTTTGAAGAAAAAGGGAATTTCTGCATTGTCATGGAATATGTGGAAGGAATCACACTGGAGCAGTATATACGCAAATTTGGGGCGGTCAGGGAGGATATGGCAGTGAACTGGATGCTGGCTCTATGCGATGTCATGCATTACCTGCATTCCCAGAATCCACCTGTTATTTACCGTGATCTGAAGCCTGCCAATATCATAATACAGCCGGACGGGCATCTAAGGCTCATCGACTTTGGAGGAGCGTTCCTGTTTGGGAGCGGAAATGGGAAGGAGCAGTTTATGCTGGGAACCATCGGATACAGTGCACCCGAACAGTGGATGCATGGCCGTACGGGAAAGGCAGCGGATATTTACAGTATGGGTGCTGTTCTGCATGAAATGCTGACAGGTGTCAGAGCCGGGGCATATGAAAAGGAGAGATATCCGGTCAGGGAGTATGACAAAGGAATATCGGAGGGACTGCAGCGCATAACAGAAATCTGTCTGAAGAAATGCCCAAGGGATCGTTTCCAAAGTGCAGAAGAGCTGAAGGAAGCACTGCTTTCCTGCAGGGAAGAAAGAGGGCATAGATACCGTTTCCCGTTAAAAAGAGGAATTGCCATGTTGCTTACGTGCCTTGTGGCAGCATCTGCAGTTTTGCCACTGCTTAAAGGTGTGCCGGAAACAGAATTCCCGTTTCCATTTCTGCAAAGACCATGCATTTTTCTGGCAGCGGATATACTGTATCACTGGATCGCATTTGGAAAGTCAGGAAGAAAGCAATTTATCAGGAAGAGGGAAAAGAGTATTCTTCTGAGCGAGAAACCATTTCCGGGAATGTATGCAGCCGGCTTTTTTCTTGCCTTTCTTCTGGGAACCTGTTTTCAACCGGGATATGAGAGTACGGTGATGACAGTGCAGGCAGCACAGGAAGAACGGACGATGCAGATGGCACATGCAGACGGTGAAGACACAGGAGAGCTTTTTGTCGAGATGAGGGATGAAAAGGGAAGAAAGCTGCTTTTACAGGAGGGGGCCAGTCTGCCAGTAGAAAAAAGAGTGCGATTTGAAATTTCAGGGGAGAACCTCCCGGAGGGAATGGTTTCCCTGCAGCTTTTGGCAACAGAAGCAGATGGACAGATACGCAGAAGCCGGATTTTTCTTCTTGAAAATGTTTAGCATATCACCTATCATGGAAAGAGAAGCCTAAAAAGGTTTAAGCATGTGGGAGGTTATTATGTTCACCAGAGAGCAGACAAAAACCGTAACAATTGGAGACAGGATCATAGGAGGGGGAAACCCTATTTTGATCCAGTCCATGACAAATACAAGAACGGAAGATGTGGCAGCCACTGTTGCCCAGATAAAGAAACTGACCAGAGCTGGCTGTGAGATCATCCGCTGCACCGTACCGACACTGGAAGCGGCACAGGCGATCCGTGAGATCAAAAAGCAGATCACCATTCCACTGGTAGCAGATATTCATTTTGATTATAAGATGGCGATTGCCGCTATGGAGAACGGAGCCGACAAGATCCGGATCAATCCCGGAAATATCGGTTCAGAAGAAAAAGTAAGGGCTGTGGTAGAGACTGCAAAGGAGCGGAATATTCCGATCCGTGTAGGTGTAAACAGTGGATCTCTCGAGAAGGAGCTGGTGGAGAAATACCATGGTGTTACCGCAGAGGGTATCGTGGAAAGCGCCCTTGATAAGGTACATATGATCGAAGATATGGACTATGGCAATCTGGTGATCAGTATTAAATCCTCAGATGTCCTTAAGTGTGTCAGGGCACATGAACTGCTTTCAGAGAAAACAGATCATCCCCTTCATGTGGGAATCACAGAGTCAGGAACTTTGATCAGCGGAAATATCAAGTCCAGCATCGGACTGGCACTGATCTTAAGCAAGGGGATCGGTGATACGATCCGTGTTTCCCTGACAGGAGATCCGGTAGAGGAGATCAAGTCAGCAAGGCTGATCCTCCGGACACTGGGACTTCGCAAAGGCGGAATCGAGGTTGTTTCCTGCCCCACCTGTGGAAGAACTAGGATCGATCTGATCGGGCTGGCCAATCAGGTAGAAAAACTGGTAGCAGATTACCCACTGGATATCAAGGTGGCAGTGATGGGCTGTGCCGTGAATGGACCTGGAGAAGCAAAGGAGGCGGATCTTGGTATTGCAGGAGGACTTTCTGAAGGTCTTCTGATCAAAAAGGGTGAGATCATCAGAAAGGTGCCGGAGAAGGAGCTGCTGACGGCGCTTAAGGATGAGCTGGATCACTGGCAGAGCTAAAGAAACAGAGGTAAGGTATGGGAAAACAGTTTTTTGAGGTATTTCCTAAACTGAAATTAGATCAGAAAAATCAGGATCTGTTTGAACAGACAGAGATCGAAAAGGTGACCACGACAAAGAGCAGGGAGCTTATCAGGGTCACCTTTCTTTCCCGTCATCTGATCCAGAAGGAAAATGTCCTGAAGGTTGAAAACGAGATAAAAAAGCAATTTTTCCAGGATTATACAGTCAGGGTGAAGCTGTATGAAAGGTTCCAGCTTTCAGGTCAGTATACACCGGAAAAGCTGATGGAGCTGTATAGGGACAGTATTCTGCTTGAACTGAAGAATTATAGTCCGGTAGAATATAATATTTTCAAAGGGGCAGATATTTCCTATCCTGACGAGAGGGAGATCCATCTGACCATTGATGATACGGTTCCGGCAAGAAGCCGGAAGGATGAACTGATCCGTATCCTGCAGAAGATCCTTAATGAGAGGTGTGGGTTTGCAGTTCATATTTCAGTAGATTATAAGGAGAAGAAGACCGGTAAATACAAGGAAGAGGATGAGATCCAGATCGCCAGACAGGTAGCAGAGATCACTGCGAGGGTTTATGGTGATAAAGGCGGACTGACCTCAGAGCCTCCATCATCAGAGATGACAGGTATCACCACAGAAGCAAAGTCGGAAGAAGGGGAAGTGAAACGGGGGGCACCGGAGGCGAAAGTATCTGGAAGTCCTTCTGAAAGTACACCCAAAAAGCAGGAGTTCAAAAGGGGCGAGTTTAAGAAGGGTGACTTTAAGAAGGGTGATTTTAACCGGTCTGTAAAACGTTCGGATAATCCGGATGTGATCTATGGACGTGACTTTGAAGAAGAGGCGATACCCATTGAAGAAATTATCGGTGATATGGGAGAGGTAGTGATTCGTGGTAAGATCATCCGTTATGACAGCCGCGAGATCAAGAATGAGAAGACCATTCTGATGTTTGATGTGACAGACTTTACCGATACTATGACGATCAAGATGTTCGCTAGAAATGATCAGGTAAAGGAGATCACGGCGGAGATGAAGGCAGGAGCTTTCGTCAAGCTGAAGGGTGTGACCATGATCGACCGGTTTGACAATGAGCTGACCATCGGCTCCATAGCCGGTATTAAGAAAATTCCGGACTTTACAACATCAAGAAGTGATACCAGTGTGCAGAAGAGGGTTGAGCTTCACTGCCATACCAAGATGAGTGATATGGATGGTGTATCCGAGGCAAAGGATATCGTGAAACGTGCCTATAAATGGGGACACCCGGCGATTGCCATCACGGATCATGGAGTCGTGCAGTCCTTTCCGGATGCCAATCATGTATGGGAGGATCTCTGGAAGTCAGAAAAGGCAAAGCGGATCGAAGCAGGTGACCCGAATCCGGATAAGCAGGATTTCTTCAAGGTCATATATGGTATGGAGGCTTATCTGGTAGATGATCTCAAGGAGATCGTTACCGGAGATGAGGGACAGGATCTGAATGCTGATTTTGTCGTATTTGATATAGAAACGACTGGATTTTCTCCGGTGAATAATAAGATCATAGAGATCGGTGCGGTTAAGATCCGGCAGGGTGAGATCACAGACCGGTTTTCTGTTTTCGTGAACCCGGGGGTGCCGATCCCCTTTGAAATAGAAAAGCTGACCAGTATCAATGATTCTAAGGTCATGGATGCCCCTCCCATTGAGGTGATACTGCCGCAGTTTCTGGATTTTTGCAGGGATGCTGTACTGGTAGCGCATAATGCCAATTTTGATATGAGCTTTATCATGGAAAATGCCAAAAGACAGGGGCTTTCACGGAAATTTACCTTCGTAGATACGCTGGGGATCGCAAGGGTGCTTCTGACACATCAGGCCAAGCATACACTGGATGCAGTAGCAAAAACACTTTCCATCTCGCTGGAGAACCATCACCGTGCTGTGGATGATGCGGAGTGTACGGCTCATATCTTTTTGAAGTTTTCGGCTATGCTGAAGGAACGGGGAGCAGTTACTCTTTCCAGGATCAATGCCCTTGGGGAATCCAGCCCGGATATCATCAAAAAGCTGACCAGTTATCATGCAATCATCCTGGCAGAAAATAATATCGGGAGGGAAAATCTGTACAGGCTGGTTTCGGCTTCCCATCTTCAGTACTTTAACAGACATCCCAGGGTGCCAAAGAGCCTTCTTTTGAAATACAGGGAGGGTCTTATCCTTGGCAGTGCCTGTGAGGCCGGCGAGCTGTACAGGGCGCTTCTGGATGGCAAGGCAGAGGAGGAGATCGCCAGAATCGTGAACTTTTATGACTATCTGGAGATCCAGCCTCTTGGCAATAATCATTTTATGATCGATTCTCCCAAGGTTCCTGCAGTAAACAGCGAAGAGGATATCATGGACTTCAACCGCAGGATCGTAGCGCTTGGAGAAGAGTTCAACAAGCCTGTGGTGGCAACCTGTGATGTCCATTTCCTGGATCCAGAGGATGAGGTTTACCGGAGGATCATCATGGCAGGAAAGGGCTTTGATGATGCTGATGACCAGGCACCTCTTTATCTTCGGACAACGGAGGAAATGCTGAAGGAGTTTGAATACCTTGGCAGTGACAAGGCAAGGGAAGTGGTGATCACCAATACCAATAAGATTGCCGACAGGATCGATGTCATGAGTCCGGTAAGACCGGACAAGTGTCCGCCTGTCATTCCGGACAGTGACAAGACTCTGACCGAGATCTGCTACAATAAAGCACATGAATTGTACGGCGAGGAGCTGCCAGCTATCGTAAAGGATCGCCTGGACAAGGAGCTGCATTCCATCATCAGCAACGGATTCGCGGTTATGTATATCATTGCCCAGAAGCTGGTATGGAAGTCTGTAGAGGATGGTTATCTGGTAGGCTCCAGAGGATCAGTAGGTTCTTCTCTCGTGGCATTCATGGCAGGTATTACAGAGGTTAATTCCCTGAGTGCCCATTATCGTTGTCCGAACTGCCACTATTATGATTTTGATTCCCCGGAGGTAAAGGCCTTTGCCGGAAATGCGGGATGCGATATGCCGGATAAGCTGTGCCCAGTATGCGGAAAACCTCTTGTAAAGGATGGATTCGATATTCCCTTTGAGACCTTTCTTGGATTCAAGGGGGATAAGGAGCCGGATATTGACCTGAATTTTTCGGGAGAGTATCAGAGTAAGGCTCATAAATATACAGAGGTTATTTTTGGCGCCGGACAGACATACCGTGCTGGTACCGTAGGAACTCTGGCAGATAAGACGGCTTATGGTTATGTGAAAAATTATTATGAGGAAAGGGGAAAGCGGAAACGTTCCTGTGAGATCAACCGGATCGTGCTTGGATGTACCGGAGTCAGAAGAAGTACCGGTCAGCATCCCGGCGGTATTATCGTGCTGCCTGTGGGAGAGGATATCAATTCCTTTACGCCTGTGCAGCATCCGGCAAATGATATGACGACAGATATTGTCACGACCCATTTTGATTATCACTCTATAGACCACAACCTGCTAAAGCTTGATATTCTCGGCCATGATGATCCTACCATGATCCGTATGCTGCAGGATCTGACCGGGATCGATCCGACTACGATCCCGCTGGATGATCCGGGTGTTATGTCACTGTTCCAGAATACCAGTGCCCTTAGGATCACGCCGGACGATATTGACGGATGCCCTGTGGGATCCCTTGGAATCCCGGAGTTTGGTACAGAATTCGTTATCCAGATGCTTCTGGATACCAAGCCCAAATGCTTCTCTGACCTGATCCGTATTTCAGGACTTGGTCATGGTACCGATGTATGGCTTGGCAATGCCCAGACGCTGATCCTGGAAGGCACAGCGGATATTTCACATTGCATCTGCTGCCGTGATGATATCATGATTTACCTGATCAATAAGGGAGTAGATAGTGCGCTGTCCTTCACGATCATGGAAAGTGTTCGAAAGGGTAAGGGCTTAAAGCCGGAATTCGAGGCAGCCATGAAGGAAAAGGATGTGCCGGACTGGTATATTGCTTCCTGTAAGAAGATCAAGTACATGTTCCCAAAGGCTCATGCGGCGGCCTATGTTATGATGGCATGGAGAATCGCATACTGCAAGATCAATTATCCGCTGGCATATTATGCAGCCTTTTTCTCCATACGTGCCAAGGCTTTCTCCTATGAGCTGATGTGTCAGGGTATGCAGCATCTGAAAAATGTCATGGCGGATTATAAAAAGAGAGAGGATACTCTTTCTCAGAAGGAACAGGCTTCCTTAAAGGATATGAAGATTGTTCTGGAAATGTATGCCAGAGGCTATGATTTCGTACCGATTGATATTTTTTCGGCCAATTCCAGAAGCTTTCAGATCGTAGACGGCAAGCTGATGCCGTCCTTAAACAGTATTGACGGACTGGGAGAAACTGCAGCAGATGCGATCGTGGAAGCTGCCAAGGACGGCCCATTCCTGTCAAAGGATGACTTCCGGCAACGGACCAAGGTTTCCAAGACGATCGTGGAGCTGATGGATTCCCTGAACCTTCTTGGAAAACTGCCGGAGTCCAATCAGATCAGTCTGTTTGATTTCAATAGTTTTTGAAAAAACTCTTGATATTTTTTCTCAATATGTTACAATACTATCTAATCGACAAAGAAACTCCACGAGGGAGTAATCGGCATAGCAATATGTAGTACTATCGACATAATGGTATCTGAGGGATACCCGGTATTACTGTAAACGATGAGACTCATGGACAGCAGAAGCTGTCCGTGGGTCTTTTTTGATCCATGTGCAGCAGGATACTGCTAAATGTCTACTGATGGCGGGAAAGGAACGGATATGGGAAAATGAGAATGACAGAGTTATTTATACTGGCAATCGGATTGTCAATGGATGCATTTGCTGTATCAATTTGTAAGGGGCTGTCACTGGGAAAGATCAACTGGAAGCTTATGTGTATTGCAGGTGCATGGTTTGGCGGCTTTCAGGCACTGATGCCGCTGACCGGGTATTTTCTGGGAAGCTTTTTCACAGATATGGTTACGAAGTATTCATATTGGATCGCCTTTGTTCTTCTGGCGTTTATTGGAGTGAATATGATCCGGGAGTCAAAGAGTGAGGAAAAGGTAGACAATTCCATGACTGTGAAGTCCATGCTGCTTCTTGCGATAGCTACCAGCATCGATGCACTGGCGGTAGGTGTTACCTTTGCTTTTCTTGAGGTAAATATCATTTATGCGGTTCTGTTCATCGGAACGATCACATTCTTGTGTTCAGCTGCCGGAGTCAAGATTGGAAGCCTGTTTGGACTGAAATATAAGGCCAAGGCAGAGATCTGTGGAGGAATCATACTGATTGTGATTGGCGTGAAGATTCTTTTGGAAGGGCTTGGAATCTTATAAATCAAATGCCTTTAAGAGCAGAAATAAAATGGCATAGCCGGTGTGGCTATGCCATTGATTGTCTATGTGCCCTGAAGCATGCAATTCTTTTTAATTCTCTCTCTTTTTACCAAAGAAGAACAGTGCAACGGTTCCAGGACCTGTGTGGCTGCCGATTGTAGCACCGATAGGGTAGATCTGCACCTTGCCGTCAAGCTTTGGAAACTCGGCTTCAATGAGATCAGCAACAGCTCTGGCATCGTCCATGCTCTCAGACTGGCTGATAAAGCATTTGCCAGTATAATCAGTACCGTTGTCTGCATTTTCCTGCATCAGATCAACGATCCGTCTGATCACTTTTTTCTTGGTACGGATCTTTTCCCTGGGGATCAGCTTTCCTTCATTACTTACATTTAAGAGAGGACATATGTTCATGATCGTTCCGATAAAACCGGCTGTTTTGGAAACACGACCTCCCCTGATATAGAAGGTCAGATCAGTGGAGAAGAACCAGTGGTGGACACGAAGCTTGTTTTCTTCAATCCATGTATACAGGTCATCAATGCTCATTCCTTCGTCACGTCTGTCAGCAGCGGCATCAACCAAAAGACCATAACCGCTGGAAGCAGCAAGAGAGTCGATCACATAAATCTTCCTGTCCGGGTATTTCTCCTGCATTTCGTCCCTGGCGATACAGGCAGAATTATAGCTTCCGGAAATACCGGAGGAAAGGGTAAGATGGATCACATCTTTTCCCTGAGAGAGGGATTCTTCAAACAAATCTTCATATTCCTTGACGGGAATCTGAGAGGTTTTCGTGCCTTCACCGGCAACCATGCGGCGGTATAGCTCTGCTGGGGGAACGGAAGTTCCAAGATCATCGAGATATTCAGTGCCTCCAAGTTCAAAATGGAAGCAGACATATTTAATATCACGTGCGGAAAAGTATTCTTTTGATAAATCTGCTGTGGAACAGCAGCTCAGTACGTAATCAGCCATAGTCTAAGTAAGCTCCTTTCAGTTACATTAACACATAAAGTGTAACATATTCTCTGGTACATCGCAAACAATAGATGAAAATCTGAGTAGAAACTCTGAGGGGAAAAACAGCAGATCAGTCTGTCTGTATTGTTACACAAAAAAAGCACTGAAATCTCTTTCAGTGCTTTAGCAGCTCGTAGCGGAATCGAACCGCTGATTCTGCCGTGAGAGGGCAGCGTCTTAACCGCTTGACCAACGAGCCACAGGTACTCACGTACCGTACTTGTTCATATTACTATACTTAGAAGAATAATGCAAGAGGAAATTACAAAAAAATATAAAATTTTTTAAATCTCACAAATTAACAGGAATAATATAATAATTAAACCAAATCAAGCAGCTCACGAGCCAGTCCATCATGATCATTGTCATAGGCAGTGACCATGGTAGCAGCAGCTTTGACATCATCAGAGGCATTGTACATGGCGATACCCATCCCGGCTGCTTCGATCATGGAAATATCATTTCCCGCATCCCCTGCTGCAATAGACAGCAGCGGACTGATATTTAAAAGCTCACAGAGCTTTCTGACAGCTGCGCCCTTACCGGAAGCAGAGGGGAAAATCTCCAGATAGTTATTATTGGAAAACACCATGGTGATCTGTTCCTGCTCAGCCCACGGCGAAAGATCCCTGACAAAGTCGTCCAGCTCTTCATGTCTGTCAATGGCGATCACAAGACACTTGCAGGCACCACAGTCCCTGATCTCATGGAGATCCTGGCTGAAGATGACAGGGGTTTTGATCGTACGCTGATAAAAGTGCAGCTCATCATCATCACAGGGAGAGAGGATATTGGTATCGCTGTAGGTATGGAAGTGGAGACCATGCTGGCTGGCAGCTTCCCGGATGTGGCATACCTGTTCATAGGTAAGAGCAACCCGGTAAAGGGTCTTTCCAGTATCACATTCCACGATCTGACCGCCGTTATAGCCGATCAGATACATTCCCGGGTAATCTAGGTGCAGATATTCCTTTACGCTGCGGACACTGTTGATATCCCGGCCGGAGCAGAGCACAAGCTTGTTGCCGGCTTTTGTAAAGGTATCCATGACCTCTCTGGTATAATCGCCGATCTGTTTTTCCTTATTTAAAAAGGTGCCGTCCAGATCGGTAAAGAGTATTTTATTCCTGCGGAAAGTCTCCGGATGGGCTTTCATTTCCGCATGCTTCCTTTTCAGATCCACAAGAACCTCCTCCGGGATAAACAGCCTGCCATAACCGGTAGCCAGATCAAGACCGGGCTTGGCACTGCCGTGAAAATCAGAGCCGCCGCTGATACAGAGATCATACCTTTCAGCCAGCCGGCGCATTTCCCTTTCCTCACTGGGGGAATAGGTACTGTAAATGGCTTCGATCCCAATAAGACCGACTTCCTTCAGGGAAGCAACGAGCTTATCAAGGCGGGCACTGCTCATATGATACAGAATGGGATGCGCCAGTATGGGAATACCGCCTGCCTTCAGGATGATTTCCACAGCCCGCATGGGTGTGATCTTTTTTCTTGGAACAAAGCAGGGGGCGTTGTCACCAACATAGCGGTCAAAGGCTTCCCTCAGGCTTTTAACATAGCCGTGGGAAAGCAGATATCTGGCGTAATGGGCTCTGGTAATGACACTGCCCGGAAATTCTGAAACCAGTTCCTCATAAGTAATGGTGACTCCATGCTCTCGAAGCCGTCTGCACATATCCTGATTCCGCATGATCCTGCCATTGACAAAGTTTACCAGCCTTCTTTGAAAGAAGTCACTCTTATAGTCCAGATACAGGCCTACGATGTGGATATCCCGTCCCTCATATTCAGAAGAAAATTCGATGCCGGGAATTACTTCAATGGGCTTGCCAACCGCAGCCGCAATGGCCTCATCAATACCGGCGGTGGTGTCGTGATCTGTCAGAGCAAAGGCAGAAAGTCCCTTTTCTATGGCATGTTCAACCAGTTCGGAAGGGGTATAGCTGCCATCGGATTTGGTGGAATGTACATGTAAATCTACAATATTCATAAAAGCTTTTAGTTATCCTCTTCGTCTTCGTCCTGTTTGGTATAAACGGTTCTCTTTCTGGCCATTTCATCACTTGCCAGATATTCGTCGTAGGTAGTGATCTTGTCGATCAGGGTTCCGTTTGGAAGGATCTCCATAATACGGTTTGCGGTTGTCTCAACAAACTGGTGGTCATGACAGGAGAAAAGAGCCACGCCGGGGAACTTGATCAGTCCGTTGTTCAGGGCAGTAATGGATTCCATATCGAGGTGGTTAGTGGGCTCATCCAGGATCAGACAATTGGCACCGCTGATCATCATCTTGGAAAGAAGACATCTTACCTTCTCACCACCGGAGAGAACTTTTACCTTTTTCACACCGTCTTCTCCGGCAAAGAGCATACGTCCCAGGAACCCGCGGACATAGGTCACATCCTTGATGGGAGAGTAGCCGGTAAGCCAGTCTACGATGGTATAGTCATTATCAAATTCCTCAGTATTATCCTTGGGGAAATAAGCCTGGGAAGTGGTAACCCCCCATTTGTAGGTTCCCTCGTCCGGTTCCATTTCACCCATAAGGATCTTGAAAAGAACGGTTTTGGCCTGTTCATTTCCGCCTACAAATGCAACCTTGTCATCATGTCCGAGGATAAAGGAAATATGGTCAAGTACCTTTTCACCGTTGATGGTCTTGGTCAGATTCTCAACAGAAAGAACCTCGTTTCCGATTTCACGTTCTGGACGGAAATCAATATAAGGATATTTTCTGCTGGAGGGTCTGATCTCATCCAGCTCAATTTTTTCCAGTGCACGCTTACGGCTGGTAGCCTGCTTGGATTTACTTGCATTTGCGGAGAAACGGGAAATAAATTCCTGCAGCTCCTTGATCTTTTCTTCCTTTTTCTTGTTGGCTTCCTTCATCTGTTTGATGAGGAGCTGGCTGGACTCAAACCAGAAGTCGTAGTTTCCGGCATAGAGCTGAATCTTGCCGTAGTCGATGTCTGCGGTATGGGTACATACCTTATTTAAGAAGTAACGGTCATGGGATACAACAATGACTGTATTCTCGAAATTGATCAGGAATTCCTCAAGCCATGCGATCGCATCCAGATCCAGATGGTTTGTAGGCTCATCAAGAAGAAGGATATCCGGATTTCCGAAGAGGGCTCTTGCAAGGAGAACCTTTACCTTTTCATTACCGTTCAGATCCTTCATCAGGGAGTAGTGGTACTCGGGATCAATACCAAGACCGTTTAAGAGGGTAGCGGCATTGGATTCTGCTTCCCAGCCGTCCATCTCAGCAAATTCAGCCTCCAGCTCGCTGGCACGGATACCGTCTTCATCTGAGAAATCTTCCTTGGCATAGATCGCATCCTTTTCCTTCATGATCTCATAAAGGCGTTCATTTCCCATGATAACAACATCCATAACAGGATATTCGTCATATTTAAAGTGATCCTGCTCAAGAACGGAGAGACGCTGCCCTGGTGTGATCACGATTTCACCGTTTGTAGTTTCAAGCTGTCCGGAGAGGATCTTTAAAAAGGTAGATTTTCCGGCACCATTGGCACCGATCAGTCCGTAGCAGTTTCCTTCGGTAAATTTGATGTTTACATCTTCAAATAATGCTTTTTTTCCAACTCTGTAGGTTACATTGATTGCCTGTATCATGTCAAAACCTCATTTTCTTTCATAACTGTTGATAAAGTCACCTTATTCATTATACATAAAAATGCCGGATTTTCAAGGAAAATAAGCACTGGAGGGAATTTTTCTTTTCTGTTCCAGTCAGGACAGAGCGATTTTTCTGCACTAAGATAAAATGGTTATGCAAGAGGAAAAAAGAGTTGACAGACAACCTGTATTTTGATAATCTGTAAACATAAAAGAATCTGTTTATCTTTTTACTTTTAACTGTGCATATCGCACACCTGGCAGTTTCTGCCGCATTACACATATTTTTATCATGAATAGGGCAGGAAGTGTGAAGAATCTTTTGGCAGACTTCCTGCAGAAGGGAAGGTATATGACAAAAGAGAAACAAAGAATTAATGCAGAGGAGGTTGTTTCCAATCTCAGTGATTTTGCTCTGTTTCTGACTGTTATGAAGAATAGGGAGGCCTATAGAAATACACTGAGTATTATCATGGATGAGCCGGAAATTGAGATTGAACAGGTCAAGGTGGAAGAAGTTATTTTGAATAAAAGTGGTAAGAGGGCAATCCGTCTGGATGCATGGGCAAAAACAAAAGATCAGAGGATTTTTGATATGGAAATGCAGAATGAGGGACATCAGGATTCTATGCCAAAGAGATCCCGGTATTATCAGGGAATGCTGGACAGGCCGCTTCTCAGATCAGGGAAACGTACCAGATACACATTTACAGAGCAATGCGAAGAAGTGGCAGGACTGAAACTGGATGATGGCATCACTAAAATATTTCTGAACATGACCATTGGAACTGGATCGGATTGTGAATGAAGTGAAAGAATCGGAAGAGTGGGAGGCAGTAAAGATGGATATTCTGGACGTAGGAATTCAGCGGGGAATGGAACTTGGACGCAAACAGGGCATCATAGCATTAATTGAGACCTGCCATGAGTTTGAACATACGAAAGAAGAGACAGTTTCTTCTATTATGAAGAAGTTTGAACTGTCTGAGGAAACAGCAAGGAATTATGTAGAAAAATACTGGAAGGAATGACTATGAATTAGGTAAAGAGGGAAAGTCACACAAAGGTGAGACTTTCCTTTTCTTTATTTAGAAATAAATGAGATTTCCATTTTCTCAGATGGTTTCTGCATCGAGATCCAGATCATCCGACCATGATATGTCGTAGCCACCCTGATCAACTTTCAGCTTGGAAGATAGGACAGGATCAGAGGGCAATATCTGAAATTGTGGAAGAGACTGAAAAAGATCCTGCAGATTATACTGGATAATTTCACCAGTAAGAAAAACAGCTTGAAATAGGGCTACCTTAACCCACTGGCTTTAGACGGTGGGTTAAGGTAGCCTAAAGTGGTGGCTTGTGCTATACTTGCGTTATGGGAACATGGAAATCAAAAAACAGACACAAGTATTTGTTACAGTATCATATTATTTTCGTA
>OLRZ01000452.1_pt1 | contig 34524 bp, 36 predicted proteins | sample 1671931 | NCBI WGS metagenome assembly OLRZ01 (sample SAMEA3136627, study PRJEB25190) | human gut metagenome | reverse complement strand
GTTTTTCGTCGATGAAGGCGCGGCTATCAGCGTCGAATCCACAATTGTTCCCTTTCCCGACCTTTTTGCTGTTCTTTCTTTGTGCGGGACTGCCTTAAACGAAAACCCCCGCTTCAAGCGGAGGTTCAGAAAACCTTACAGATGATTTGTCGGAACCGCTGTTGTCGGTTCATCCCACCAGTTCAAACGCATAGAAGGCGCTCGCGCCCTGCCCGGAAAAACGGAAGTACAGGGCTTGCCTGCCGTCCGGAACAGTCAGTGGTGCGGTGAACATAGCCTGCTGGCCGTTTGTTATCACAGGTATTTCAGCGCACCGTTGAAGCGGTCATGGCTGCTGTAGACATAGACCCGATCGCCGAAGGCGTGAGGTTCACCGTCGGGGATGTACTCCCACCGGAGGAGATAGGGATTGAAAACCCGATCTTTCATGGGAAAGCTCCTCTCTGACTGCAAAACAAAGGAAAAGATGCAGCACCGTCTGATCACAGGTATCAGGCCGGTGCTGCAGTGTTAAGGATCCGTTTGTTTAATGGTGAAGCAAGCAGCAAACAGTACGGGCTGGTCATCAGCGCCAGAGGAAACCGTTGCTCAGTACTTACTTCGCTTTGGCAGCCTTTCGCTTGCTGACATTGTACTGATCAGGATGCTTTTTACTGTCAGCAGCCCGGAGCAGCGTCCAGACGATCATGAACGCGGCCAGCACCGTAATGCCGATGGTCGTCCACCTTACAGCGATCCGCCAGGGTGCCTCGTCATAGTACACGACAGAACCGGGCGCGGTATGCTGGAGGACGGCAGAGTTGGCGATCGTGAAGGCTACATGGTGGAGAGCGTTCCGGATCACAGCCTTCGCAGTGGGGCTGTCAAAGTCGTTCATGTTGTTGAGGGTATTCCAGACCAGCCAGCCGTCGGTACCCGCACGGATGCTCATCTCCACGAATTCGTTCGAGCCATTGTACATATCCGTGATGATGTAGCCATGGAAGTTCCACTCATCACGCACCAGACTGGTCATCAGATCGGCATTCGCAAAGGCCACGACAGGGCCGAAGCAGTTCTGTGCGCCCATCATCGCGCTGCAGCCACGCATCACCTTGGTGGCCACCGTTCCGTTTTCATCCGCCGTATAGCGAATCGTCTTGCGGGCCTCACGGATGCAGATCTCAAAGGGCTTGTTGTAGAGTTCTCGGACCACCTGCTCTGTTGCCCAGGTGTGCAGGAACGAGGCACGGTTCGTCTCCTGGTCATTCAGGCCAAAATGCTTGATGAAGTCGAACATGCCCGAGGAGGACGTACCTGTCACAACCGCCGCCGCGACCTTGCCGGAAAGGACGGGATCCTCGCTGTAATATTCAAACACGCGGCCCTGGAAGGGACTGCGGTGCAGGTTCATCGCCGGAGCCATTCGACCCTGACGGCCACCCAGCAGCGCTTCCTGTCCCATTGCTTCGCCCATCTCGCGCATCAGCTCGGTATTCCATGTCGCTGCCATTTCGGGCGCCATGCACCAGGAAGAGGTATCGCGGCTATGGTCGGATCCAATGCCGTCGCCATTGTCCAGGCGGACACCGTTGGCACCTTCACAGTGCAGACTCTGTGGCAATCCGATAGAAGCGATGGCATTGGTGGAATAGCTGGTGCCGGTCAGGATCTGACGGATGTCATCATGATCTGCGGTATAATCCAGCTGATCCAGCAGCAGATCCCATGCTTCATCGTAGAAGTCCTTGCCTCGAAGACTGATAAGTGTCAGATCGTTCTTCTGCTTTTCCTGCACAGGATCTGCCGCGTAGACATCGCTGCCCTGGACATTGCCCAGCCTCGGGTCCGAAGCGGCGTTGAAGGCGTTCTCCTGTCCGAACATATCAATATACTTCTGGTTGATCTGCTTGCCGGAGATCTTCTCACCGAAGGGCAGGGTTGCTTCCCAGTTGGCACGGGTGAGCATAACCACCTCATCGTTCATGTACTCATTCATATAGGGGAAGAGATTGGTCGCAGCGATGAAGCCTGCCTCGTTGTCAGCCTCTGCCCGCTCAGGCACGTCAAGCAGGGTACCATCGTCATCCATTGCAGCCTGCATTTTGATCTCCGAGGGGCGCGGGTTGCTCTGATCATACCAGATGGTTTGGCTGTTGTGCCAGTTGGTGGTTTCGATTACTTCATGGCTGTTCCGGCGCAGGGACAGGACGTACTGACCTTCCTCCAGCATGTAGCAGCCCGTCGTTCCGTCGCCATTGTCGCGGGTGTAGCAGTAGGATGCCATCTCATCCCGCCCAAAGCGCAGCACCAGCTGGGTGCTCTCGCCGGGCTTCAGGAGACCGGTCTTGGCAAAGGCGATCAGCGTAGCGGTGGGCTTTTCGATCTTCATCTCCCGATCCAGATCCGTGTAGGGAGGATTCAGATAAAGCTGTACCACTTCCTTGCCTGCCCGGTCACCTGTATTGGTCACCGAGACAGTCACTTCTAGTTCTTCCTTGCCCTGAACAGAGAGGATCTTCTGATCAAAAGTGGTATAGCTCAGGCCGTAGCCAAAGGGGTAGGCTACTTCGCCCACGGCCGTGGCCGCGCCCTGGCTGTTCAGTTCGCCGTAGCTAAAGCCTGCTGCCTTCAAATCGTAGGCCGTTTCATAGTAGCGGTAGCCGTTGTACATGCCTTCTGCGTATTCCACATAGGGTTCGTTACCCGCACCGCTCTCGCTGTTGGTGTAGTGGAAATTGCCCCAATTGGCGAAGGAAGGCGTCTTCAGGAAATCAGTAGCGAACAGGTCCACGAGGCGGCCGGAAGGGTTAACCTCGCCGCAGAGAATGTCCGCCAGCGGATCAAAGCCCACATCGCCGGGATGTCCAGCCCAGACGATGGCGTTCACCTCGAACTCGCCCTGCATGACGGGCATCAGCTCCACCGGGTTGGAAGAGTTGACGACCAGCACCACGCTCTGGCAGTGCGCTTTCGCCCAGGCGATCATATCGCGCTCATTCTTTGAGAGCGCCAGGTAATGCGGGGTACCGTCTGTGTAGCCGTCGCTCTTCTTGTCGGCATCCTCATTGCCGCTTCTGGAGATGAAGAGGATGCCGGTTGATCCGCTCATCCTGTCCAGCTCCTCCGCTCCAACGTCATCGTAGGCGGAGACATCCAGTTCCAGGATGTAATTGTCACCGCCGAAGGCATCCACGTCGTGGCGGGTAGTGCCTTCCAGCGCGACCGGGACATCCGGATAGCCGCTGTAAGTGATGGGCTGGAACCAGCTGCCATTGTTCTGCGTCCACATGCCCTTTTCTCGGCCCAGCTGTGCAGGCTGCTTATCCGCAGCAGCGCTGATCAGCGTAAACTGACGCTCCAGTGCCTGCCGGGGGGTGATGCCATCCTCCGGGGAGGTATACTTGATGGAGCCGCCGATCGCATTGCCGTTGTAAATGGGATGCGCATAGCCACGGCCAAAGGGCGTGACGAGGCTTCCCTTTTCCAGAGGGAGGACGCCGTCATTTTTGAGCAGCACCATGCCTTCGCTCACAACCTCATACATCTTGCGTTCAGCGGCCTCCCGCGCTTGGGCGAGTGTGGTGTACTGCTGAGGATAGTACTCCGTATCCCAGTTGGCCACATTCTCCAGGTGGAGGACATGGCGCTCGCCGCGACCGAGGGACGTATCCAGGATTCCTCCGAAAACACTCCCGGCGATGTTCGCTCCGATGGCCAGAACGACCATGACGGAGACGATGGGTATCCAGATTGACATGAAGCGGCGATTGGACATCTTTTTCTTCATTGATACTGTTCCTCCTTCATATACGCTTTCAACTTCTGCAACGTTCTTGCTGCTGATGTTTATATAATAATCCATCCGGCGCAGCAAAAAAACAGCTTTGGCCTAAGTTCAGGAATCGCGTCCCAAACTAAGCCTTATCGTCCCAAACTACCTTCCGTATGAATCCATCCTCCGCCCCAGACAGACGGAGGATGTGCCGTGATACGATATGAACGGTCGATCGGTCAGCTCTTTATCGCTGTAGAGAGATCGTCCCGGAAGGCCGCGTAGGTAACGGCGGCAAAGCCGACTATCATCAGCCCAAAGACCATCAGGACGACCCAGAGGATAGCGCCTTGTTCTGTCATGCCGTAGATCTTGTTGATCATCTCCTCGAACATGATCAGACGGTCATTGACATACAAGCCGAATGCAGTGGCGAACAGGGCGGCAGAGATCAGAGTGGCCAGCTTCAGGCGGGTGAACATGATCAGCAGGCAGCTGATAGCCGCAGCAACCAAAGCCGCGAAAACCAGCGGTGAGAAATGATGCACGGAGGTGCTGTAAATCAGGTAAATCGCGGCATTGACGACGCCCACAAGGAGGGCAATCGATCCGCAGGGGAAACCAATCGGCTGATTCTTCTGCATTTTCATCACGCATTCCGCTCCTTCTTGCGCAGTTTTTTCCATGAGAGCAGGAAGGACAGGAAGGAGGCAATGGTCAGCAGGGCAATCCCGGCGTCAATACCCAAAACTGTCGTCTTCCACCAGGGAGTCACGGTGACAATCTCATAGTCCGAGGTCAGGCAGTTCATCATATTGGAATTCGCGTAGGCGTAGAGCGTTTCCTTCACTCGTTCCTTGAGCGTGTTCAGCAGAGCGCCGTCGTCTTCAACGATGATGGCGTTTTTGATCTTACGTGAGCGGGCTTTGGCATCGCTGAAGCAGAAGACATTGGCACCAAAGGCGATCGTTTCTACCGTCTTGACGTTGCCTTCGCTACCGCCGCAGGCATCGGTGATAACCAGTCCCTTGAATCCCCATTCCCCGCGCAGCACATCGAGCAATGAGCCTTTGTGCTGGCTGGCGCTAGTGATTCCGATGTTGTTCGTACCCAGCATGGTGGAAAGGGTGTGTCCCTCCACGAAGGCTCCCTCAAACATCCGCATGCAGATCTCGCGCAGGGTCTGCTCTGTCGCAAAGGTATCCAGGCCGGAACGGTGCGTCTCCTGATCGTTGGCAAAGAAATGTTTGATGCCCACGTTCAGTCCCTTGGCCTGCATGGCGGCAATGTTCGCTGCACCCAGCTTGTAGGCCAGGCAGCTATCCTCGGAAACATACTCGAAGTTACGGCCGCTGTAGGGCGTGCGGTGGACGTTGAAGCCCGGACCCCACAGAAACTGCACATTCTGGAACATGCAGTCTTCAGCGATGAAATCGCCGCGCTTTGCCAGCACTTCGGTGTTCCAGCTGGAGCAGGAGAGGTTGAAATTGGCGTAGGCATTGCCGTTGGGAACGCCGTCCGGGCCGTCCGCGGCATTGCCCTGGGGAAAGCCAATGGTTTCCACAGGACGCGGATAGCGGGAATCCTGGGTGAGGCTGATGAGCTCATCCACGCTGAGTTCGTCCACGAGCTCATCCCAGTAGTTGCTCTCCCATTCCATGCCCCACATGTCCTGGAGCTTGAGACCGGTGACCTTCTCGGTGACCACAGCGGCAGCGGACGGCGCATCGGCGGGCTTCACATAGCACGGCTCCACCATATTCTCGGTCCTGGTGAGTGCATTCTCTCCGCGAAGGCTCTTGGGGTAGGTGCCCTCCCAGTCCTGACGGGAAAGGTAGGTCATAGCGCCGCTTTGCCAATAGTTGATATCGGCGTCGTCAAAACGATTCGTGACTTCCTGCCCGGTGACGGAATGGCGGTAGCTCTCATCGTCGAACTTTTCCGTCCAGGTATAGACCTTCGCGGGATCGCCGGCAACGGCGCTGCCATCCGGGGCAGTGAGCCCGGAAGCGTTCTTGCGGGCCAGCACATTGTTCAGAGCGTCATGGGCATCGTCGCCCAGAGACAGATAGTAAGTGCCTTCACTGAGGATGTAACCCTTGGCACCGTGGCTGTCGTAGGCGGTCAGGAAGTACTTGTCCACTTCCAGCTGACGGGTCTCGGAGGCACCAGGGGCGAGCAGCTTTGTCTTATCAAAGGCCACCAGCTGTATGGCGGACTTTTCCACCAGATTGGTCTTCTCGTAGTCGCCGTAGGGGGTCTGGGCATACAGCTCGATGACAGACTTGCCGGCCGTGTCGCCGGTGTTGGTGACGGTCACGGTTGCCAGGAGCTTGCCGTCTGTTTCCTCCACCTTGTCCAGTTTCTGGGTAAAGGTGGTGTAGCTGAGACCATAGCCAAAGGGATAGACTACCTCATCTGCGTAATTCCATCCGTCGGCGGAAGCCCACACGCCAGCCTTGGAGGCGGCGTTGCCCTGCCCCAGAACCGCGTCCTCATAGCGGGTCTCGTAGTAACGGTAGCCCACATAGATATCTTCAGCGTACACCACATAGTTACCGCCGTTGGTGTAAGAGATATCCCCGAAGTTCATCATGGCAGGGGCAGACATGGCGCTGGTGGCATAGGTATCCGTCAGGCGGCCGGAAGGATTGGATGCGCCGGTGAGCAGGTCAGCAACACCGCGGAAGCCGCAGCCGCTGCCAGGACCGCCGATCCACATGCAGGCGTCCACGCCGTAAGTATCCAGCCAGTCAACCTCCATGGCATTGCTGGTGTTCAGCAGAACGATGATCTTCTTGAAGCAGCCGCTGTCCTTGTACTTTTTCACCAGAGTCATCATGTCGCGCTCATTGGCGGAGAGCTCCAGCATACCAATGATGGCGCCGTCGCTGTCCTTGTATTCAGGCAGTAGGTCGTGGGACTCGCCAGCCATACGGGAGAACATGACGATGGCCACTTCGGTATCCTTAAAGGAAGCCAGCACGTCGTCCGTATACACGGAGGCAGGGGATTCACCCAGATGCTCATAGGTGGTTTTGGGCGATTGATCCGCCCGGTACGCGTTCAGCAGGGTCTCATTCACCGTGAATCCCCGCTCGCCTAGCGCAGCAAGGTAATCCACATGTTCGCCGGCACCACCCTCACCGCCACCGGACTGAGACTTGAAATAGGGGTCAACGGTAGCGCGGCCGAACAGGCTTACGCGACCCATCTCTTCCTTTGTCAGGGGCAGGGCATGGTTGTTGTTGCGCAGCAGAACAGCACTTTCCTCGATCTCCCACTCGATGAATTCATCGGCGGCTTTGGATTTGGCGTCCTCTTCCTCGGCCGTGTAATGGGCGATATCCGCAGAAAAGCTGCTGGGATAGCGGGCAGAGGAGGCTTGACCCACCCCCTCTGCCTTCGGCACAAGCACAGTGGTCTCAATGCCGAGGAAACGGTTGATGTGTCCCTCTGCGGAGAACATGCCAGACGTCAGTCCAATGGAAATGGCCAGCAGAAGCGAAAGGATGCATGTCAACCCACGGAACGCTTTTGCAGCTTTCATTCCGCCACCTCATCCACACGAACGACAGGCCACACACGGTCGGGGGTCAGATAGGCTTCCACAGCAGCAGGATCGGCAGAACCGCCGAAATTGTACACTCGATTCTCGTAGTCCACAAAGGGATAAGGCTCATCCAGCACGCAGGTGTGGGTTGCCTGATCCACCGTCACGTGGCAGACCACATCCACGGTGTGGTTATTGATGACCAGGGTGAAGGTCTCGCCATCCCAGCTCCATGTACCGACATTGCAGGCGGAATAGGCAATAGCCATACCTCCCTCGACGAGGTTGGCCAAGCTGGTATCGTCGCCATCCACCCAGATGTAGCTGTTCATCTGGGTACCGCCGGCAATCGCAGTGCCGTTGCCGTAGCAGCGGATGCAGTCACCGGAGCCGAAGCGGATGATCAGGGCGTCAGCCGCGGACGCCACTTGGATCTCCTGCACGACAGTCATGCCTTCATAGGTGATTTTCACCTCCTCGTCCTCCAAGGTCAGGGGACGTTCGTCAAAGGTGAAGCCTTCCGTGATGTTCTGGGTGGTGCCGTCATCATAGGTGACACGAAGCACAAGGCCCTCGGGATCGAACATATCGCCTTCGATGTACTGATACTTCTCAGCCTCCATCAGCAGAGCCAGCTTGGTGGCAGTGGCTGCATGAGCCACCGGCAAACAGGCGGGGATGAGCAGCACAGCGACCAACGCCAGTGCCAGCAGACGGGCAACGTTCAGGATCTTGCAGGACTTCATCATGGTATTTTCCTCCTTTTATTTTGCACCTTCACAGCAGGCTCCTTCGCGGCCCATTCCGCGCAGGCCCTGTGAAGTTTATGCCAGGGGGTGTATATGTCAACGATCGTGCTTGCTTCAGCTTCTCAAACGGCTTCAGCCCATGATGCGGTTGATGGTATCATGATAGTCTTTTCAGCGCAGCAAAAAAACAGCTTTGACCTAAGTTCAGGAATCCTGTCCTAAACTAAGTGTTATTGGTCAAAGCTGTCCTATAGAGCGGTGTTATTGTGCCGGAAACAGGATGCTGACCCTGAAAATATCCTGATCCAGCGTGCAGGAGAGGACTCCGCCATATTTTTCTGTGATCGCCTGGATGCTCTTCATGCCGAAACCGTGCCGCTGAGCATCCCCCTTGCTGGTGACCGGCAGACCCTGCCGCATTTCCGGCGTAGCGGCGCAGTAATTTTCGACGCAGAGGAAGATCTGATCCGCAACAGGGCGGATCTCCACGTTGATGACCCGCTTGCGCTCATCCTCGATCTTCTCCTCCGCTTCCACAGCGTTTTCCAGAAGATTGCCGAAGAGTGAGCATATATCCGTCGTCCCGATAAAGCTGAGGCCGGAGGCATCCGCCAGCACGGTCACCCGGATGTTTCGGCGCTGACAGACGAGACTTTGCTCCGACAGTAGCACATCAATCGTATCATTGCCGGTTTTGATGCGTGTGTCATAGATTCTCACCAGCTCGCTGAGCTCTTCGTTGTCGATCCCCGCCCGGGCCATGCGGCTGCTGATGAAATGCTTAATGTCATGACATTTGATGGAGACGGCCTCCATATTTTCTTTCAAGTGCTCATAATGCCGTCTCTCCTGCTCGTGAAGCCGGGAGAGGACCTCCAGTTCACTTTGCAGATGGCCGGATTTTAGGAAGCCCGCCCTGAGCAGCAGAATGAACAGGCAGGCGATCGTCAGCAGAGCCCGTACCAGCATAGCCAGCGCCTGGCTCTCGGAAGCATAGATGTTCAAAAAAGCGTTGACAATGAGTACCAACCCCAGCGTGGCAACGATCATCAGCGTCACGTCGGAACTGCTGGCATCATCCAGGCTGAACGCTGCTGCACGCTGCCCGAAGAGGCGGCGGAGAAGGAACAGGACGCCTTCAGCCATGGCAAGCTCCAGAAAAAATGAAACCCAGAATCCCGCGGGCCAGCCCACGGCAGCATAGAGAGCGACATCCAGCTTGAGGAACACATTCACGATCAAACGGATCTCGTAAAAAATGTGTTGGCAGACGTAGCCGGTCGCAGCCGCCATCAAACAAGATCGGCAGGATAGCTGAAAGCATCGCTTCAGCATCGCGGCGGTCAACAGATACAGCGTGAGATAAAGCACCACAATGGCCGAGTTGCTGAGCACAGCGCTCCCGGCAGCCTGATCGATGCGCCAGTACCCCAGGGTAAGCGGGAGGCTGATCAGGAATAGCCCCAGCAGTTTCAACGTCAAACGACGCGCAAAATGCTCCGACCTGTTCGCACCTTTTGCAAACAAGATCGCGCCCTGCACCAGAATGATCAAAAACTGAAAGGTGCCGGCGGCATAGAACTGAAATCCGATCATCGCTTCACGCACCTCCTCTGGAAATCCACTCGTTGAACTGTAGCATAAAGGCCTTTTTCTTCGGCTGACTGATGGTCAGCTCATCCGGCCCCACTGTCACAGTATGGCCCTTGATGGAGCGGATATAGTGCGGATTCACCAGATAACAGCTGTTGCACATCATAAAATGATAGGGTGCCAGCTCCTCGGACAGCCTGGACAGAGAGTTCCGCGCCTCGACAAGATGGTCGCAGGTGTGATAGGTACAGCGATGCCCTGATACCTCGATATACATCAGATCCCGCACATGAAAGCGGTGAACAGCGGTGCCACTGACAATTGTGATGACTTGGCTGTCCCGCTGCCGAATGGCGAAGATGATCCGCTTCATCTTCATCTCAAAATCGAAGTAACTGATGGGCTTCTTGATGAAAGCGGTCGCGCCTACATCGTAGCCCTGAATGGCATAATCGCCCATTCTGGTCACAAAAACCAGCAGCACCGAGGTATCTGCCTCCCGCAGCTTCTTCGCAGCCTGCATGCCGTCCATCATCGGCATCCTGATATCCATGAACACCAGATCATAAACCGGTTTATATTTCTCCAGAAATGTGATAGGCTCCGGGAAGTGCGTGAAGCTGAATGTCTCCCCTGTTTTCTCTCCATACCGGTGAAGGCAGTCCGAAAGATATTCAACGGCCTCCTGCTCATCTTCCACAATTGCCACATTGATCACAGCCTTCACCTCCATATAGCCAAGATCTTTTGCTTGTCAGATAACAAGAGTATAGCACAGTAAGCCGAGAATATCCAGCATAAAATTTTTTGCTGCACAGCGTACAGCAGGGAACTTCCAGGCGTGTAAGGTATTTTTCGTGCGTTGATGAGACTCGATTTTATTTAAGGATGCCCCTCATAATTGCGCCCCAACCATCCACGTCATCCCCGCCGACCCGAATTTCGAGAAAAAGCGCAATTCAAGCGCACTGGTTGCCCTTTTTGACGGAATGAGCTTCCGGATCACGCTGCTTTTCCTTGTTTTTCGTCGATGAAGGCGCGGCTATCAGCGTCGAATCCACAATTGTTCCCTTTTTCAGCATCAGATTGCACTTCTGCAAACTTTCGACCACATTTGTGAAAAAAGCCTCGCCGAGCTGATTCCGTTCGAGAATATGCCGAAAACGCCCGATGGTATCGCCATCCGGCACCTGATTGCTGGAGTCCACACCGCAGAACTGCGAGAACGCACGGCTGTCGATGATTTCATTGCGCGCCGCGTCATCCGCGAGGTTGTAGAGGTGCTGCAGCACATAGATTCGGAGCATCAATTCCAAGTCGTAGGGCTTATTGCCGCGCTCTCCTTCGTAATAGTGCGGCTGCACGATCCCGACCCATTCCGACCACGGAATCAGTTTCTCCATGATTCCCAGAAACTCTTTCTTCTTCGTTGATGCTTGCCCCAGCTCGTCGCTGATCAGGCTCATCGTCAATTGCTTCTTCACCTCTTTATTATACCCCTTTTTCGTCCTTTTGGTTGTTCTTTCTTTGTGCGGGATTGCCCTGGTTCAGCCGCTCGACCTTAATATGTTCCAGCTCAAGGTTCGCTTTTTCATCCACCGCCGTAGAGAGCGTGCGGTCAACCAGCGTTTTCCATTGTGCCGTTGTATACTCGCTGTCAAACAGAATCACCTTGGATATTTTGCCCAGCTGCTCGGTCGGGAGGCTGCTCAGCGCCGCCGCGAGCTTCACGGCATCCGAATTTTCGCAGTCCACCGCAATCAGGCATTTCTTGCATTGCCCCAGCAGCCTGCCCAGATTGCGCATCGTGTGGTTGCCCGCATCGCGCACCAGCGACAGGTTTTCAAAGCGGTCTTCGTGGCGCTCATAGAGAATCGTTACGAATTTTTCATCATTATAGAGGATATTGCCCTTGCTCTCCGGGCTTGTGGAAACGGCATCCCAGTTAATCCAGCAGTGGAACGGATAGCGGCGGGTATCGCTTTTATAGTATTCCCCTGCTTTTTTGATGCCATCTTTCTTCGTCCCGTTCGGCATCAGGAAAATGGGTTTCACATAGTCCCACTTCACCCATTCCGGGAAAAAGCGCGCCACCTGATTGATTCGGTTGCTGATTTCACAATTGATGCTGATAATGTATTCGTCAATATCCGGCTTTGCTTTGTAAATTCTGACGCCGTCCTGTTCCAGCTGCGCCACCGCTTCTGATGGAATGAGGTTCGGTACGCTGCCGATATTGCGGAAACTCATGCGAAATTCATTCACAATGGCTGGATAATTGCGTTCCATCGCCGTGCGAATGCGGCACAGATTGCGGATAATGCGCGCCTCTTTGTGCGCATCCAGCTCTTCGTAGCTTTTCAGCAGAAATGGTCTTGCATTTTCTTCGCCAAAGTTTTCTTTGTCGATGCCAATGAGGTACGCCATCGGCGACACCAGCGTGTACGTTGAATTCTGGAACTCATTGTAGATGATTTTTTTGTCAAGCGCCGATGGCTTTTGCTGATTTTCCGGATTCTCATCGTCTATTTGAAGTGCTTGAACGAGTTTTGATAAATCAGCGAGATTATTGGAGGTGATTGTTTTACGCGCTTTCGGCTGGGTTTTTGTTTTCTTTGCCATGTGGAAGACTCCTTTTCTGTATTTTTTTGTTCATTTCCATCATACCATTTTGGCGGCGGCATTGCAAGGGCAGCAGCGCACAAATCGTTCTGCTTTTACGCATTGTTTTCCCCCGGAAGTGTTTGACAAAAACTGCTCGATAGTTTTATTTTTCTTGACAGCAGGTTATTCTAGTGCTATACTATTATTAACATTTGATACACACAAATTGATTATGTCGGGAGAGCTTTCTGTATGGAATACGTCACCCACCTCCGCGAGGACGGCAGCTATCAGCCGCTCAACAATGCAGTGGGATGATGTAGTCAAGAAGGCGGCTTCCACGAAGAAAAAAGTTGCATGGCGTGTGGATATGGTCAATATTTTGTGGATAAAAAGAAAAAACCATCTACATTTTGCAATGCAGATGGTAAAAAGTGTCGAAGTGGCGGGATTCGAACCCGCGGCCTTTTGGTCCCGAAGCGCCTTAAAATTCAGGCATCTTCCATTCCGACGAAAAAGCAAAATCAGCAAACATTTTTCTCGTTTGAAGGCGATTGCATACAACCACTTGCAGGCTTTTGCAACTCGTTTTCCCCCAAGCGCAAGGGCGTTTTACCAGAACTTCTGCACTGTGTCAATACTTTTTCTGTAATTCCTGTAATTTGTGAAATGTGGTTTGTCTCTTCTTATTTTGCGCCTTGCGTTGATGCCTTACGGAAAAATTCACTTCCTGTTAGAAATTCTTCTTCTGTAATGTCACACAACCCCACCCCCTATTGCTTGAACCACCCACGCTGGAAAGGCTTGAACCCTCGCCGGTGTCCAGTTCTCTTCCAAAAACTTTTTCACATAGGGGGGGATAGTCAAAAACAAGAACTATTTCGGCAAAAGTTTCCGCAATTTTAGAACAAAACACAGCGAAAAAAAACGCTTTCCCATTTCCCGTGTTGCCCGCGCCCTGTTCTCCTCGCCTTTTTCAACTGCGTTGGCACGAAAAAAAAGCGGCAGCGCCGCCAGATGCGATGGTGCTGCCGCCCGCACTGATGCGCTTACTGCACGGCGTCCTTGTCCGTCCAAGGTTTGGTGTAGCTCTGCGCCCGCTCGCTGTCGCTCACGCCCTCGGTCGTCGGGTCAACGACAACGCCCAAGATTGTCAGCAGCGTGAACGCTGCCTCAACCACTCCCAGCAGCTTCGTGCTGACGTCCGTCGTGTCCAGCTCAAAGCCGAACAGCCCAGCAATCGCTTTGGCTGCCAGCAGCAGCGCCGGTATAAACGCCACCCAGAAGGCTTTGTTCTTCACTCGCGCAAGCCAGTTGATTTTCATTTTCTTTCACTCCTTTGCATTATCGTTGCAATTCTTGTCACGGGTCTACGCTTCGCCCATCCGGCGGATGCGAAGGCGGCGCAGCAATCTGATCCAGCCGATGGTGCGCAGACTTAACGCTTCCTTCGACCCGCGCCAGCCGCTCTGCGTAGCCGTCCAGCCTCTCGCGCATGGCGCGCTGTTCCACGCGGATGTCGTCCACGCCGCCTGCAATGCTGTCCAGCTTCGCCATGGTCTGCGCCTGGTTCGCTGCATCGCCGCGCGTGTCCTTGCGTGCGGAAAGCAGCAGCGTAACGAATGCCACAAGAAATCCGCCCAGCGCCACAAGAAGTTCTGTTTTCATCGGGTTCACCCCTTTCTATGGTTAGACCGTCAAGCGGCCGTGCCATCGTTATCAGCCAATGCCGTCGCCGTCTTGCATCTCCTCGGTGCAAACGGCATCCTGATAGCATTCCAGCAGGTAGGTAGCCGTCGCTGCATTCAGCCCAGAAATGCACACCGTGTAGGTTTTTCCGCTGACCGTCTGCGCTGCGGCTTCCAGTGCCGCCCACGTCTTCGCGCCTACGACGCCATCCACCTCCAGCCCGTGCTGGCGCTGGAAGGACTTCACGGCTGCCAGCGTCGCCGCCCCGAAGATGCCGTCCGCTTCCAGCGTGCTGCCCAGCGCGTTCAGCCATTCTTGCAGATGCGTCACCTGCTCGCCCTTGTCGCCGCGCCGCAGCGTTTTCCGCGCTGCGGCTTCCTCCGTCTGCGCAGCGCCACGCTGATCGGTGTCGCTGGCGGCAATCTGCCCGCAGTCGATTTCCCGGAAATATCCGACATGCGTCCACCCGTTTCGCAGCGTCGAACCGGCTACGCGCCCCATGGATGCCGACGAATGCACTACGTTGCAAACGCGCTTTTTTCCGTTCTTGTCCACGTCCTCCAGCGCATTTTCGCCTGCGTACAGTCCGACGTGCGAAAAGTTGCCCAACCCATCGGCGTGATACTTCTGCGGATAGCTGCCGCCGTCCTCATGAATGAACAGCGCCGCACCAACACGCAAGCCTTCCTTCTGCGCCTGACTAAGCGGCACAAGATGCTCCACCGCTCGCGCCATGGCATTGCTGCCGGTGTAGCTCATTTTCCCGCCGCAGGCGCGGATGGCAACTTCCACCATAGCTTGACAGTCCATTTCGCTGTATTTGCGTCCGACGAATTGCAGCGCCTGCGCCACAACCTGCTCGCCGCTCGGTCTGTTACTCATTACCCTGCGCCTCCTGCCGCGTCAGCGTCACCGTGCCGTCCTCTTCCTGCGTCAGTCCCCAACCAAGTAGGCCAGCCGTGTTGGTGGCTGCTTGGGTCGCGGCAGTCTGCGCCGTGTTGGCTGCCGTTGCTGCCGTAGACGCAGCATCCGCTGCCTTCTGCGCAGCATCCTGCGCTTTCTGCACTGCGTCCATGATGGTCTGCACCCAGCTAGGCGGCGTCGGCTCTGCGGGCGTTCCGTTGCCTTCCAGCGAAGGCTCGATGCAAGTGCGGAACACGGCGGACTTCTTGACTTTGCCATCCACCAGCCCGCGCACTTCTGCGCGTCCCCAGCCTGCCTTCGCCGTGTCGTCCTCGGTCACGCGCCAGCTGATAAGCCCGCCCTGCACGGTCACGTTCGGCAGATAGACAACGCTTTCCGTCGGCCGCAGTGCCGCCACCAGCAGCGTGCAACCAGGCAGCTGCTCCAGCCACGCACTGGCGTCAATCTGCACCAGTGTCACCAGCGCTTCGCCCTGCCGACCAAGCTGCACTTCGTCCAGCTTGTCCACCGGCAGCGCACTGCTCGTTTCCGCCGTTGCTTCTGCTGCCAATGCGATGGGCGTTTCTTCTGGCGCCGTCTGGACTTCGGCTTCGCTCGCCGCTGCGGGCAGCGCTTCCTCCGGCATTTCTGCCGCCATCGTCTGCACCTCTGCGGTTTCTTTCACGGTTTTGGTAGTTCTGCGTTTGCTCATATTTCTGCCTCCTCCTCAATAGTCGCCGCCGCCAACGCTCTGGATGAAGGTCTGCATGTGCAGGCTTGCCTCGATGCGCGTCAGCCGATCGGGTTTCAACTGAATTTCGTGCCAAGTGCCGCGGGTGATTTTCCCGTCGTCATCTTTGGCAAGATAGGGTGTCAAGTCGATTTCACCCTTTTTGCTCATTTCCTCCGGCACTTCGTTCCCGTCCACCAGAATGGTGACGCTTCGCGCCGTCGTACTCTCATAAATGCCATAGGTGATTTTATGCGTATGATCGGCAAGTGTCAGGTCGTGCGTGTGCGCCGGAATGGTGACGCGGTGGCTGTGCCCCGGAATTTTCACGTTGTGCCCATGCGCTGGAATATCAATGGTGAAGCCGGGAATGTTAATGGAGAAAACAACGCGGTGCGCATGGCGGAACAAATGCGTGTGCACCGGAATCGTGTGGCTGTGACCGCCAGCCGCAAGCGTGTTCGGTGCCGCTGCGCCTGAACGCTGGCAGCCGCCTGTGGTCTGGTCGCCGCTGGAATCGGTGGTCAGTGCAGCTCCGCCTGTGCTGCTGGACGATGCGCCGCCTGTGCTGACGGTGCTGCCCGCCGCATTCATCACCGGCGTTGCATAGCCGGTGTAATTGGGCGATGCTGCGCCGGTCTGACCTGCGTTCGTTTCGGCGTGCTTGTGGCTCGCCATGTCGTGCCGGTGCTGCGGAATGACGTGGCTGTGGTCGCCCATCTTGTGCGTGTGGCTCATGGTGTGGCTGTGCTCCGCAATGCTATGCGTGTGTCCCGTCAGCTTGTGCGTGTGCCCCATTTGATGCGTGTGGTCTTCTGCTTCGCTTGTGGTCAGCCCGCCCGTGTTTGCCGCCGTAGCATAGCCATCACCGTCAATGTTGGAAAAGTCGCCGACCGCCGTTGCTGAACCGCCGCCATCAGAAGACAGGACGCGCATGGGTTCTGAAATTGTCGTCGCGCCGCCCGCCTCGCTGGTGTAGGTCACATCCTCGCTGCTTGCGCTGGTGGTCGCGCCGCCTCCGCCGCTTGACGTTGTGGTGACTTTGCCGCCGCCAGCCGCCGCGCCTGTTTCGTAGGCGCGGAACGCGGACGCCTGCCAGCTTAGCAGCATTTGATTGATGCGCACCAGATTTCCCGGCACATAGACCTTCATGCAGGCCGGATGCTCCGCATCTGCGTTGTCCGCGAAAGACTGCGCCACCAGATTCGTCGCGCCTTGGCTGTACAGCTCGCCGATGCCTACCCGATCCGCCAAGGTGTTGATGCTGTCCGCCGTGTCGCGGACGGCGTTGGCAATCGTGATTTCAATCTGCCCCGGATCGCCCAGCGTGTCCCCCTTGCTGATGGACACAATGCGGCTGCGCAGTTGCACCCCATGTTCTGCGTCCATCACATCCACCAGCTTGCCGGGCATATACTTGTCCCACGCCATGCCTGTCAGCCTGAAAAGGTCTACTGCGCTGGCCTTGTAGGTGACATAAGGGTTCTTGTAGCCCTCCAGCACCATCTGCGCCCGCGCTTTCAGCTGAGCCGGGTCTTCCAGCCGCGTGTCCGTGAATACGCTGCTTTTGATGCCCCAGACGCTGGCAGTGTCGGCATCCAAATAGGGAACCCCGCCGTTTACGTCGCGGATGGTCAGCTGGTTGACGCCCTCGCCGTATCCAAGCGCATACAGCCGCGTTACCAGTGCGCTGGCGTCCATCGTCTTTTCGATGCTTTTCAGCTGCCGTTCGTAGTAGATGCCGCATCCGGCTTCTTGGTCGGCGCGCCGCAGGTTTACCGTCCAAGGCGCGTCCGGCGTTCCATTGCCCTCGCTGGTGTCAAAGTCCCATGTGTATTCCTCGGTCAGTACGCTTCCCAGCGAAAGCAGCGCCGTCAAAAGCGACGTGTTTTCCCACTTGTAGGTAAACTGTCCGTCAAAGTCGCACGCGCCCAGCTTCCAGCGCTTCACGGTCTGCCGTGCCAGAATGTACTCCATGACCGCACGGGTGTGGATGTCATTGCCGCCGATTTCGTGATAGCCGAAGAGAATATCATCCAGCAGCGTCGCCATCACATGCTCCACGTTGTAGGTGATAGTGCCTGCTTGCGCGGTCATTTCCCCGCTGGGAATGCCAATGATGCGGTAAACGCCCAAGTCGCGGCTGCCATCCGGCAGTCGGACGCGATTGTGCGCCTGACAGAAAGCGTTTTTGGGATCGTCGGTCGGCAGCGCGAAGGAACCCGTCCAGAGGTCGTTGTGCTTCAGCTCGTAGCCGATGCCGTCCGCATTGTCCAGCACACCCAGCATCTTCCCGTTCTGGTCGTAGATTTCTACCTGCTCAACCGTCACCATCGCCCCCTTGCCGCAGTAACGATGCTTGCGCTACGTCCGCTGCTGCCTGCCCATGTCAGGCGCATTTGCAGGGTATTGTTGCCGTTTCGCAGCTTGATGGCGCGAAAGGCGCTGGCGAACGGCAGTGCATTGTCGCCCGTGGAAAATGTCGCGCCAATGGGCGGCTCAAAGTCCAGCGTTACGCTTTGCCCCTGCGCAAGATGCAGCCCGGAAAGCTGCACACCGTCGCCCATGCTGATGCCCGTGATGGCGGTGCTGCCGGTGTTCGTTACAGTCAGCCGAAGCGGTGCAGGTTGCCCGGTGGCAAGGTTGATGCCCAGTATTGTGCTTTCGCTGCTCACCCCCGCAACTGCCTGCGTGGTTTCTTCCACCGCATATGCCCATGGCTGGCAAAGAAACTTGACCTTCAGCTGCCCGGCGAACCATTCCTTTGCTGTCCATGTCTGCCGTCCATCAAGCTGCGCCCAGTAGTAGCGGCTCGGCTCATAGTCCATAGCCAGCTTGCAGCGCCCGGCAGACAGCCACGCTGCAAGTGTGCGAAGCCGTGTCTGTGCCTCCTGTTCGCTTGCTGGCTCCTGCATCATGGTCAGTACGCCGGAATAGTTGAAGCACCGCCGCGTTTCGCCCGGCAAAAGCACCGTGCCGCTGCGCCCTGCAATTTCGTATTCACCGCGCAGCGTTTCCGGCACGATGACCCGCCCGTCGTCTTCGTTCCACATGCAGCCGAAGTCCCTGCAATGCTTGCCGTTGAACGAAAACCCACTTTCTGCAATCAGCATTGCCGCTTCCTCCTTTCGCCGAAAATCATGCCAGCACCATCCGGCTGGCGCGTCCCTTCACGCTTTTGCCCGTGCGCTGCCACGTCGCTTGGCTCACGTCCGGCTCAATGCTCTGCCCGACGCGCTTGCCGTCCATCTCGATGACGGCACTGCCTACGCCCGCCTGCTGCATCGCTTGCACCAGCGCGGCCGCCATGCCGTCCCAGTTCTGCATTGTGCCGGTTGTACCGCCGCCAGCGCCTTGTGCCGTACTCTGCACCGCAGTGCTGGAAAGCTCCGACGCAGCCGCCTGCACCTGCCGAATGCCGCCCGTGATGCCCTCCGCAAAGCCTTCATCATAGAATCGCCCAATCTGCTCCATCAGCTTGCTGGGGCTGTGGATGTCCAGCTGCTGCTTTGCGGCGTTGTAGGCCGCCTGTGCAGCTTGACGCGCCGCACGGGTAATGGCGTTTTCTCCGTTCAGGATGCCACGCGCCACACCCTGCGCAATGGCTTGTCCGATTTCCGTAAAGCGACTTGACCCGGCTAATGCCTGCAAGGTGCTCTGCGCTGCGCTTGCCAGCGTTCTGGCGGCGCTGGTGACGCCGCTGCTCTGACTGCTGATGCCTTGGGCGGCCCCGTGTGCAAAGCTGCTGCCAATCTGCCGCCCGTTGCCTTCGTTCAGTATCCTGCCGGTTGCCTGAAACGCCTGATTTCCAGATATGCGCGCCCGACTTACCAACGTGCTCTGCTGTGCGGCTATTCCAGCGCTCATGCCATCCATCCAGTCAGCGCCAAGCTCCTTGCCAGCGCTCTCGGACAGGATGACGGTCGCTGCATCCTCCGCCGCAGTCGCTGCGGCTTCTACGGCAGCGTTCACCGTGTCACTGGAACCCGTAATGCCGCCAGCTACCTCCGTCACCGCCGCCGTGTAGGCTGCATTGGCTACCGTTGTGATGGCGGTAGTGATTTCCGTCGTGTTCGCGCCGCCCGTGGTGATGCCGTCCGCAATGGCCTTGCAGATAGCCTTGCCCAGCGATTCAAACTGCTTGGCGCTCTCTGGCCCAAGCCCGAAAAAACCCGTTCCGCTCACGCCGAAGGCTGTATTCAGTGCATTCGTCAGCGTCGTCATGATGGTGCTTGCAACGCTGTCGAAAGCGCCATCTGCACCGCTGCTTAACCCGTCGGCAATGCCCTGCGTCAGCGCCTCGCCCATGGCCTTGGTGACGACTTCGCCGCCATCTGTGCCAAAGGCTGTGTTCAGCGTGTCCAGCACGGCATCCGCGACGGCTTGCGCCGCTTCTTCCACCGTGGGTGTGCTGCTTTGCAAGCCTGTGCTTACATCGTCGCCGACGCTCTTGCCAGCCTGCTCCGCCTTGCTTTCGTCGTCAAGCCCCAGCAGCTGCATCAGCCAGCTGTGAACGCTGTCAATCGACCCGCCAACGGTTTCGTTGATGTTCTGCCCCAGCTTGATGCCATTGTTGATGCCGCCGGAAATGACACCGCCTAAGCCTTCCCAGTTAATGCCGCGAATTGTTTCAGCGGCAGCAGTAAATCCGCCGGAAATGAACGCGCCGGTTGTGTCGATGATGCCGTTGAACGCCGTGGCAATGTTTTCACCAATGCCCGCCCAGTTGATGTTCTCAATGGTGCTTTGCGCAGCAGTGAACCCGCCGGAAATGAACGCGCCGGTGCTGTCAATAATGCCATTGAACGCGGTGGCAATGTTCTCGCCAATACCTGTCCAGTTGATGTTCTCGATGGCAGTCTGTGCAGCGGTGAAGCCGCCGGAAATGAACGCGCCGGTGCTGTCAATGATGCCATTGAACGCGGTGGCAATGTTCTCGCCAATGCCCGTCCAGTTGATGTTCTCAATTGCTTCCTTGGCAGCGGTAAAGCCGCCGGACAGGAAAGCCCCTTCGACGTCCACCAGACCATTGAAGGCGTCCGCAATGCCTTGCCCAAGTTCAGACCAGTTGATTTTCTCAATGGCTTCCTTTGCCGCGCTGAATCCACCGGAAAGGAACGTTCCCGCGGCGTCCAGTCCAACTTGCAGCGTGCCCAGAATGGTGTTGCCCACATCCGGCCAGCTGATTTGCTCGATGGCGCTCTTGCCGCGCTCAAACAACCCGGACAAGAAGTTGCCCGCCGTATCCAGCGCGCCGGTAACGCCCGCAAGAATCGTGCTGCCGATGCTGCCCCAGTCGATTGCCTCCGCGCCGGCTTTTCCGCTGCCGAAAAGCCCGGACAGCCACGCGCCAATGTCGCCAATTCCGCTTATGATGGCAGCACCCACGTCGCCCCAGCTCAATCCTGTGACAGCTTGCAGACCATCGGAAAACAGCTTGCCCAAGCTGTCGCCCAGCGCTTTCAAGCCATCCAGCAGCGCCGTCAGCATTTCGCCCCCCAGCTTGCCCCAGTCAACGTTCGTCAGCCCATCCCAGATTGCGCCGACGATTTCCGGCAGCTTGGCAAGCAGCTTCGGAATGCCGGAAAGCAGCCCCGATGCCAGCGAAGCCACCAGCTGAATACCCGCAGGTATCAGCTCCGGCAGCGCGCCGATGATGCCATCCAGCAGTCCGTCCACCAGCTGCACCGCAGCTTCTGCAAGGTCGCTGCCGCTTTCCGCAAGGAAGCCAGCCAGCGACGTCACCAGCGAAGTTGCCAACACGGCGATGGGCTGCACGTTTGCTTTGATGGCGTCTACAAGGCTTTTCAGCAACCCCATGGCAGCAGGCAGCAGCTTCGTCAGCAGCCCCGGCAGCTTGCCCGCCAGTGCGCTCACCACCTGCGTCACTGCCTCGGACACGATGGGCAGCGCGCCCTCAATCAGCCCCACCACATCCGTCAGCGTGCTGTCAACCACGCGCAAAAAGCCGTCCAGTATGCCCGGCAGCTCCTCCGGCGTCACGCCGTCCTGCAATGCGCGGGAAACATCCGCCATGGCCGTCGTCGCAGCGTCCACCAGCGGCTGGAACGCGGGAATCAGCGTCAGCCCGATGGCGTTTTTCAGCCCCTCGCTGCTCTGCTTTACGCGCTGCATACTGTCATCAAAAGAACCCATGGCCGCCAGCGCTTCGTCGCTGAAAACAACGCCCATTTGCGCTGCTTCTGCGCTCATGCCCTTGAAGGCAGCGCTTCCTGCTTCAATGAGTGGATTCAGTTCGCGCGCACTATCCCCGAATAGGGACATCGCCAGTGCATCACGCTCCGCACCAGCTTCCATGTTGTGCAGCGCATCAATCGCGTCCCAGAACACGTCCTCTGTTCCGCGCATATTTCCATCAAAATCCTTGATAGATACGCCTAATTGGACAAAGTTTTTGTATGCCGAACCGCTACTGTCAGCAAAGCCTTCTGCCATGTGTTTAGACAAATCCTTCATGCTGTCGCTGACTCGCTCGACGGACGTATCAACGAAATTGCTGGCGTAGCTCCATTCTTGCAAGCTCTTCGCGCTGATGCCCGTCTGTGTGGATAGCGTCAGAAGGTCGTCCGCATAAGTGCCTGCCCCCTGCGCCATGTCGAAAGCAGCCTTTACACCCGCCGCCGCAGCAGCTGCCATCGCACCCATGGCGGCAGCAGCGGCCTTGCAGCCGGCAGCCAGCGCTTTTTCCGCGACTTCGCCCGCCTTGCCCATGGCTTCTTTCAGCTTGGAGTTTTCCACTTCGGCGGTTTTGGCCTGCTTGCCCTCATTCTGCACCGCTTTTCCAGCGTCCTGAACGCCTTGGGTCATCTCTGACCCGGCGTTTCCGGCTTCTTCCATGGCGGCGTTCGTCTTGTCGATCTCCGCCCCGGTCAGGTTCATTTGCTTGGTGGCGCGGTTCAGGGCGATTTGCAAAGCATCCGCCTGCTTGCTGTTTTCGCCGTACTCCTGCTTGGCTTTTGCCAGCTGTGCCGCAATCAACTCTGTTTTCTGCTTCTGCGCGTCATAGACGGCTTGCAGACGCTGGCTGCGGTCGCGCAGCGCCTCCATGCTGTTCTCTTGCCCCTTGAAGGCGCTTTGGCTGGCATCCATGGAGGAATTAAGCACTGCCAGACTTCGGTTGATGTCCGACAAAGCCGCCTTATATTCTTTGTCGCCCAGTATGCTGACCCGTGTCCCGATTCCCTCATCCGGCATGGCGTTCACCTCCCTGCGTGGTTTGTATCCTTCTGGGTGCATAGCGCACCCAGAAGGGAAAAGTTATGTGCTTCTCTCGATTCTTTCTAGTAGCTCCTGCCGTCTACGCTCCAAGTCGCCGGTTGCCGTAGTGATGCCGTGCAGCTGCAAAAGTTCTGCCTGTTGGCGAATGACTTCCTGCGCTGTGTCCAGCATCCGGCAAAGGTCTGTGATGATTTGCAGGTTACTCATCCCGCTGCCCTCGCATGGCACAGCCGAAGAAGTACCCAAGCAGAAACGTCAGCGGCAGCAGCCACAGCAGATGCAGTGCGCTCATGCCTCCGCCTCCATTTTTTCGTCCGTCGGCTCCACCGGCCAGCTGATGGCATAGGGAAATCCCTCCTGCTGGGGAATGTCCAGCAGTGCCCGGCGATACCGCGCCCATTCGCTGGATGCAATCACGCTTGCCAGCGTTTTCAGCCAGTCCAGCCAGTCCAGAAAGCTCTTGCTGTCCGGCGCAGCCATCTCCAGCCGATAGATGCTCCCGTGCGCATCCACATGGGTCAGCAGCGTGTCTCGGATAGCCCGCGCAAGGCGCGCAGCTTCCTCAGTTTCGCCCGCATCGGCCGCCAGCTGATAAGCGTTCCGCAGCGTTTCCAGCAGCCCAGCGTCCTGCACTTCGGCGCGGTGCTTCATCCGCGCCATGGTCAGCGTTTCCGCTTCCTTCGCTTTTTGCATGTTGGTGCCTCCTCATTGAATAGTTCCGTGTAGTATGCGTCCAGCGCCGACGATCTGCGACGCGCACACTCATGGTGTTCCTTTCTCGCGCCTATCGGCGCGGATGGTCGATTAGTAGATGACGCAAGCCGCCGCCACCGAATAGCCGTTGTACGCGTTGCTGCTGCTCAACTCGCCGCCCGTGTTCACACTGCGGACGACGTACGCGCCCCACGCGACCGGCCCGCGCAGCCACCACCACACGGCTGCGCCGTTGCGCGTCTTGATACGGTCGGCATTGGTCGCGCCTTCATAGAAGGGGTACGTCACGCCCTCCGCAATGCCGTTTTCTTTGCCCAGACCGACTTCCGTGCTGGAAAGCAGGAACATGCGGTCACGGGTCGTTTCGCTGCCTCCGCCATCCGTCGCCGTGTTCAACGCGGCGATGTGGTCTGCTTCGCCCAGAATCGCCAGAAAGTCCGCAGACAGCCCCTTCAAGAAGCCTGCGCGGCTGGTGTAGGTCGGCGGGCGGTCGAACTCGGTCTGCGGTGTCCACCAGCTGCCAGCCGCCTTCTCGCTGTTCAGCCATGCGCGGATGCTGCTTTCCTTCCAGCGGTTGCTGCCATAGCGTGCGCGCTGGATATGGTTCATGTGCGCCGTCGTGCCGTTTGCCGTCCCCAAGTCCGTTCCGTCCGTTCCTTCGCTCACGCTCACCGTCTCGATGGGTGTCGCCGCGCTCTGGCTGGCGTAGGTGCTCACCTTGGTAGCAAGCACCTGCACCTGATAGCCCCATGGGAAAAGGATGACGCCATCCTTCGGCACGTTTTGGGTCAGCGTGAACATGATGCTCTTGCCGCCGCCATAGCTTTCTTCGTAGCCGCTCGGCAGCGCAAAATGGTACGTTCCTGCCGCAAGCTCCTCCGGCGCATGATACAGCGCCTCCGTCGCGTCAAAGGGTGTACCTTCCAGCGCGTAGTGCATCCCCAGCGTCACGCTGTGCTCAAAGCGCCCGCGCGGGTCTCTGTCCACGTCGTGCGCCAGCACGTCCATCAGGATCGTGCCATAGCTTTCATGCGTAATGCTCACCGTACTGCCCACCGGGAAAGCCGATGCCCCCAGCCCGTGGCGAATCAGGCTCTGAAACTCCGCCCAGCTGGTCACACCTGCGGCTTGCCCCGCCAGATGGTCGGCAATCATCTCCAGCGCATTCGCCATGCGCTTCTGGGTTCCTTCGCTTGCAATGTTGACCCCATTGCTCATGCAAATCACTCCTTGTTTATCGTGGTATGCGTTGCAGCCGCTGCGGCGCTGCCGGGTGCTTTCCAGGCTTGCCTGTGCGCTGCTGGCTGCGCCTGCGTGTGCGCCACAATAGGCAGACCGCACGCGGACTGCATCGCCAAAAGTCAGCGCACGTCATGCCGCAGTCAAGCGCGCGGAACAGCAGCCAGTCCCACGGGAAAGCGCCCGCGTCAGCGCCGCTTGTCAAGGGGCGGCTTCTTCCCCCGCCTCTGCGCTGGGCAGCGCATCCGCGACGCCCTGCGCCAGCTTTGCCCGGACGCCGGGAATGCTTGTCAGCTTGAACGCCCGCGAAAATTCCGTCCAAGTCATGTCGGCGCCGCCAGCCACCAGCGCGCCCAGCTTGGCTGCGCTCAACTGCGTCGCAATGTCAGCAAAGTTCAGATTCCGCTTGTACTCCAATTCATACACATCCTCCGCCACGCGAAAGGTCGTGTTATCAAAGCGAATGGGGTACCTTTTCCCATCCAGTTCAATCACGTCCTGCGGTGCGTCAATGTCCTGCCCGCGCAGGGGATGCTTTTCCTGCTCCATATGCAGACCTCCTTACTTCGATTCTTCGTAGACCTTCGCGAACCAGTTGCTTTCCACCGTGGGCGTGATGGTCTTGCTCGCCGTGTCCACCACCGCCGCCAGCGCTTCGTCCGCGCGGCGCACGAAAATGCCTTCGATGGTCGGGTGCTGATAGGTCGAACCGTCGTTTTCGGTCGCACCCGTGACGGCCGGCTCACTGAATGTGCCCTTGTACAGCCACCAAAGTTCCTTCGTGCCGTCGTCCAGCGTCAGCGCAAAGGCAATGGCAACGTTGGGTGCAACCTGCCCCGACTTGATGATCTGCACGCCGTTCTTGTCCACGCTGCGCCCCATCAGCTTGTTATACATGGCAAAGGGCAGCTTGTCCGCGTTCAGGCTCACCGTATAAAGCGCAATGCGCTTTTCGTTACGGGTCGGCGTATTGCTGGCGTAAACCTTGCCTTCCTTGTAAGTAGGCGTTACCGTGATGCCGATGGTCTTGGCGACCACATAGGGCACGCCATAGGCCGCTGGCGTGGTGGGCGTGTCCTCCGTGGTCATGTCTGCCGCATAAATATCCGTTACGCCGGTGAAGTAGCCTTCCTGATACATGCTTTATTCCTCCTGTCCGTCTTGTTTCGGCGGTTCTACCCAGCTGCATGTGCAGCTGATGTGGTGCCGTCTTGTTTCCTGCTCATAGTCATCCAGACCCCAGCTGGTAACTTTCACACCGGCGGCTTTCAGCAGCGCCAGCGCCTGAAAAAACAGCGCTCGATGCGTACCGTCTTCCAGCAGGGAATATACATGCAGCTGCACCAGATGCCGGATGCGCTGCGTCTGGTTGCTTGCACTTGCCAAATAGCTGCCGCTCACCTCGAAAAAGGTGCAGTAGGTGTCATCTTCGGCAGCGCCGGGCGGCTGACTGACGCTGCAAGGCAGCGCAGCCAGTGTGCTGGTGAACCGCTGTTCGACCGTCATCCCTTTGCTGCCTCCTTCTGGAAAGCCACCTGCATGGCTTGCGTCACTTCGCTTTCGCTCTGCTCCATGGTCGGATTGAACCATGGGCGCGCCGCCATGTTGCTGCGCCCGTATTCCAGTATGTTGCCGATTTTGGCATAGTTTTCGCCCTGTGCATTCTTGCCGTCCGGCGCAACCTTGCAATAGTAGCCGTTGCCCGCGTCGTACTTCACCGCACCGGCCTTGACCGATTCTGCCAGCCCGCCCGTGCGCTTGGGCGCGTTTTCTGCCAGCTTCTCTGCCAGCAGCTTTCCGCCTGCCTTCACAGCCGCCGTGCAAGCCCTTTCAACGTTTTTCGCGGTCTTGTCGATTTTTTGCATTTCTGCCGCAATGCCCACCGTCGTAAATGCTGCCATGCTATGCCCCCTCGCCTTGGGTCGCTTTGCATTTCAGATGCAAAAAATCCCGCTTGTAGCCCAGATGATTGATTTCCTCAATCTGATAGGCTATTCCGCCCGATACCACGCGCCAAGTCTTTCGGATGTCGTCGCGCCAGCGGATGCCGAATGTCACGGTGTCCTGCGCGTTGTACGCCTGCGCCTGATAGAAGTCCCGGCCGCTCACGTCGGCTTTGCTCGCCATTACCGTGCATACATCCTGCCAGCTTGTCACCCTGCGCCCAGTGTCTGTTTTCTGGGTACAGGGCTTTTGCAGCCGGATGGGGTGTTTTAGGTCGCCTGCTTTCATTTGCCGCTTCCTCCCCTGCGCCGCGGGCGCAGCTGATGCACGCTGTGGACGATGTAGGGCGGTATGTTTGCCTCGTTTCCGCCCGCGCCGCGGTTGTCATACATCCACGCCGCAAGGTTTGCCGTCCAAAATTGCAGCAGCTCGTTGGTGTCGTCGGCGGGTACGCCCGCGCGCGCATACCACGCCACGGCGGACTTCCAGCAGTGTTCCAGTATGGTTGTGTCGCTGTCCGGGTCAAGTCCGGCAAAGCGCCGCACCATGTCCATGTCTGCCATGCCCGCCTCCTCTTACTTCACCGGAATGGACAGGCCTGCCGCTTTGTGCGCTTCCTGCGTCAGGTATTCAGCCAGCTTTTCGGCAACCTCGGCGCGGTTTTCATCCGTCAGTGCGCTGCTTTCCAGCACATCCACGCTCACCGTCCAGCCGCGCCCAGGGCGAATGCTACTGGCGGCGGTTACAACCGTTGTGCTGCGTCCGTCAGTCCCCTGAATCACAACGTTGCAGGTGGTCTGCTGGCTGTTTTCTGTTAAAATAGCCATGCCTTCATGCTCCCTTCATCGCGGTTTAGGTGGCAGGAATGAAGATTTCCTTCTTCACTGCCGCCGCAGCGTCGAAAATCTGGCAGTCCAGCCGCGCAATGCCCCGCACCTCAATGCTGTTAGTGCGGAAAGCGCTGCCACCCACGTCCGTGCTGGCAAGTTCCAGCGCCTGACGCGTGAAAAGCGTCGCATACTGCTCGAAGTTGCCCACATAGATGGGGTAATAGTCGCCCTTCGTCGCGCCGGTGTCCGTCACGGTGCGGTTGGGCAGCACGGCATTGCTTGCCACTTTCACCGGGCGGCCCTTGAACAGGTAGCCCGTGCTCTGCGTAGGGTCAGGCATCAGCAGCGGACGGCCATTGTCGTCCTTCAAGCTGTCCAAGTAGTTGAAGCCGCTCTGATTGGTCAGAATCGTGCTCAAGACGCTGATTTCCGGGTCAAGTTCGACATTCAGCGCGGTTTTCAGCAGCACCAAAGCGTCATCCGTCTTCTTGATAGCGCCCGCCGTCAGCTTGTCAAGTGCCGCCAGCGCAAGCTCGTTTCTGGTCAGCACATATTTGCGCGCATAAAAGTTCGAAATGTAGCCGAACAAATTGCTCACTTCGTCGCTGGCCAACTCATTGGAAATGGGCAGCCAATCCGCGTAGGTGCTCAGGACGTAGCTGACGCGCTTAAACTCCGGCTGCTCACTGGTGGTGATCTGCGTCACCTCGCTGCCCATCTTCGTCATGCCCTTGCTGGGGTTCGTCGCCACCGGGAACCATCCGCTGTTGCTGTTCACCGTCATCTGACCAAGCAGGTCAGCCAGCGGCATCACCGCACGGCTGTATTCATGGATGGCGTGGTCGATTTCCTCCGGCACCAGAAAGCCGCCGTCCTCGCCTGGCGTGCTGCCGCCGCCGATGGTCAGCGCATCGTAGAGAATCTTGTGCTGCGTCGCCGACATGTCGTGTCCGGGACGTGCGCCGGTGCGGATGGCGTGTGCAAAGGCGCGCGCATATTCGCGGCTTTTCAGCAGTTCACTGCGGGTGCGCTCCTGCGCCGGGTCGCCAGCAGGCTGAAGATTGCCCGCGCTCTCGCCCAGCTGGGCATTGTAGGCGGCTTGCAGGGCATTCAGCCGGGCAACCTTTGCGTCCAGCGCACCGCGCTGCTTCGTGACGTCTTCGTCCTTCTGCGTGTCATCCATCGCCATCGCGGCCAGCTTGGCAGCGTCATCGTGGATTTCGCGCCCCAACTGCGCAATGCTGTTCTTCATTTCGGTCATGTTCATGGTGTCTCTCCTCCTTTATGCTTTGAATAGGTCTGCAATCATCTGCGCCCGCGCCGCTGCCTGCGCTCGCCATGCGGCAGGCTCTTGGGCGGGTGCGTGTTCGCGCAGCAGTGCCATCACCGCGCTACCATTGTGCTTTCTCGCCTGCATCATGGCGCTGACCGGCTTCGCGTCGTCTTTGCCAGCTTCCTCTTGGTAGAGAATGCCGTCTGCAAAGCCCTCATCCACACAGGTCTGTGCGCTCATGTAGGTTTCGGCTTCCAGCAGCGCAGCGATTTCCGCGCGGGTTTTCCCCGTCCGCTGCTGGTAGGCCGTGATGATGCCTTCGCCGATTTCCCGCAGCTGTGTCGCGGTGCGCTCCATCTCGCTTGCGTTGCCTGCGCAGATGCTCCACGGGTTGTGAATCATCATGTAGGCAACGGGCGACATGAGAATCTCATCTCCCGCCATAGCGACCACGCTGGCGGCGCTGGCTGCCAAGCCGGTCACATGCACCGTCACGCGCCCCTTCTGCTTGTGATCCATCAGTGCGCTGTACATTTCTGCACCTGCCATCACGTCGCCGCCGGGACTGTTGATTTGCACCGTCACATCCTTGCACTTGTCCAGCGCCTGCCGAAAGCGGCGCGCGACAACCTGGCCGCTGCTCCACCAGTCCGCTTCGGTCACAATCTCGCCGTCGATGTTCACGATGCCCGCGCCGGTTGCGTCATCGGTGGCAATGTTCCAGAATTTCATTTCATTTCACCTCCCTGCGCTGCCGTGCCGCCCAGCAGCAGCTCCGGCTTGTCTACGGATATGGCCAGCGGAATCAGGTCGCGGCTCGCCATCAGCTCATTGCCGTGCGGATCGGGCGGCAGATGGTCGCGTTCCCGCACTTCGTTGGGGCGCATCCAGCCGCCGCGAATCGCCATTTGATGTTTGTTCGCGGTCGCCTGTATGTCCGCCCGCACCAGCTCCTCTGTGTCGAAGCGAAAGCGATACCCGTCCGTGTAGTCCTGCGGCGTCAGCAGCTTGCGGTTCAGCTCCTGCTCCCACTGCACCACAATGGGAATGATGGTCAGCTGCAAAAACTCTTCCATCTGCTGTTCGTTCGTGGAAAAGGACGTGTCCGTGTAGTCGCCCAGCATGTGCGGCGGCAAATTATAGACAGTCGCCACTCGGTTGCGCGTGATGCGTTCCACATCCAGCAGTTGACTGTCTACCGGGCTTTGGCTGAACGTTGTTGCCGAAAGCCCGCCTTCCAGCACGACGATTTTCTGGTTGCTCTTTTCATAGTTGCTGATGAAGTCGTCAATCAGCTGGGCACGCTCTTCCTCGCCAAGCGCGCTGTTCGGTACGGTCAGCATGATGCCGTGATTCACGCCGTCCAGCTGGTTCAGCGCCAGCTCTTTCACGGTGCGATCGTAGTCCAGACTGCCGCAAAGCACATCCAGCGGGCGAATGCCATCTACGCCGTTGGCGCTCATGTGCTGCAATGCAATCAGTGTGCATCCGGGCACTTGATAGCTCTTTCCGTCGTCCAGTGTGATGCTGTACCAGATTTCTTTCGTCTCCGTGTGCTTGTAGGGCTTCACGAAACACGGGTTCAGAATGTCCAGCCGCATCGGCTGCCCCAGCTTGTCCGGCACAATCAGTGCGTAGCAGTTGCCCTCTGTGTTGCGCAGCACTTCCATCGTGCGGATGAAGGAAAACGGCGTAAAATTCACGTTCGGCTCGAAGGCAACCAGCCGTTCCAGCGGATGCGCATCCTGCCGTTTATAGCCCTTGTAAAGGTGCAGCGGCATGGATGCCATCGTGTTGGAAATGCGCGACACGGCGGCATAGATGGCTTCATTGCCTTTCAGCGTCGCATCCGCCCGCAGCCATGAAAACGGACGCAGCTTGCCTGTGCTGACTGTCCGCGCGGCAGGGGCATCCCGCGCCTTGTTGCGCATCGGCGCTTTTCTGCGTGCAAATGGATTCCACATTGCTGATCCTCCTTTTGAAAAGCGTCCACATGGACGCTTTTGCCTATCGTCTGCGACCAAGCCCGCCAAGGTTGATGACCCGCACGGACGGCGCAGCGTAGACCATGCCCGCCGGATTCTGCTGGATGTTGACGGCATGGGCATCCAGCCAAGCCATAAAGCCGTCAATCTTGCGGAACTTATTGCGCTTTACGGGCATCCAGTTTTCCTTGTCTGTGTGCTGCCGTTTGCCGGAAATGCGCACATTGTCCGTGTACCAGCCCCACATGGGATTCCCGTTGGTCACAACGCTGCCCGCCAGCAGCTTTTCTTTGATGTCCTTCATGGGGTCGTTCAAGGTCAATGGGCCTTGACGCACAACTTGGCAGTCAAAGCCCTTGGCATCAAGCATCTGCCGCAGCCGCACGGCGTTCGCCGGGTCGTAGCCAATCGCCTGAATTTCATACTTCTTTGCCATCTGACAGAACCAAGCATAAACGTCCTCTTGCTGCACGAACTCGCCGTCCACAATGGTCAGGTCGCCGCGCATGGCAAGCCCGTAGTAGTCGATTTTCTCCTGGTCAAGCTCTACCTTGCGCCGCGGCACCCAGCTGTGCAAAAGCACATACAGCTCGCCGTTGTCCAAGGGAAATTCCAGCGCCGCAGCCGTGAAGTCCTCGCGGCTGCTTAGGTCGAATCCACCATAGCATCGGCGACCAAGCAGTTCTTCGGCAGGCCGCACGCGGTTGTTCCGCCGGATGACCTCTGGCTGCACAAAAGCCATGTCGTCCGCGTTGACCATCACGTTCAGCTGCTTGCAGATAAAATCAGCACGCTGCTGGGGAACTTTCTTGTCGCGCTCCCAGGTTTCCACCAGCGTTTTGAGTTGCAACGTTTTCCCAAGGCTGGGGTTCGCCTTGATCCACTTGCTGGTGTCCTCAATGTCGTCTCTGGCATCCAGCTCGCACAGGAATCCAAACATGCGGTCGCCAACGGCCGGGGCTAATCGCCCGGCAATGGCATCCGTGAAAAGGTCGTAAAAGTAGGCAAGCGGCCCGTCCAGCACATTGCCCATGGTCGTAATGTACATCACCAGCGGCTGCGACCGTTTGACCGTTTTTCGTTTGATGATGTCAATCAGCTTAAAGTCGCGGTATTCGTGAATCTCGTCGAAAATCGCAAGATGCGGATTCAGACCGTCCAGCCTTTTGCTGTCGCTGGAACGGTGCTTGATGGTCGCGTTCCCAGCGTCATAATGCACGCCGTCGCGCAGCGTCCGAAAGCGCGGTGCCAGATACTTGCTCGCCCGTATCTGGTCGCGGCACTCGCCAAAGACGATGCCTGCCTGCTCCTTGCTGTTGGCCAGCAGATAGATGTCCGCACCCTTTTCGCCGTCTTTGCAGGCGGCGAATGTGGCATTTCCAGCCATCAGGGTAGATTTGCCGTTTCCCGTGCCAACCAGAATCAATGCTTCACGAAAGCGCCGCAAGCCCGTTTGCTTGTCCACCCAGCCGTACAGGTTGCATTCCACAAAGCACTGCCACGGCATCAGCTCCATTCGGGTGTAGTCGCCCTTAGTCGGCGTCAAAAAACGTTCCATAAAAGCCACCGGCCGCGCGGCTTTTTCCTCGTCGAAGCGCCATGGATAGGAAGGGTCTTGCTGTTTCTGCAAATCGTCCAGGAAGCGGCGGCAAGCCATCTGGACTTTTTGGCAAACGTTCCTGCCTGCTGCACTGTCCTGCGCGTAGGCATAGCACCTTTGCAGGATGGTCGGATCGGCCACGTTCGCCGGAATGTGTTTACTCGAAGTCGTCGAAGTCGTCATTCAGCGCAATGGCTTCCGCCTTGCGGCTCTGCGGCGTCAGGCGCAGTTCTGCCAGCTGCTTGCACTGCTGGTCTGCGTAACTGCGCAGCTGTGCCACGCTCCGATTCTCCTGCCAGTAGCGCTGCCGCCCATTTGTACGTTCCTGCCCAATGCCGCGGGCCGCAATGTCATCCATCAGGCGCTGCTTGATTTGCTCCGCCATGGCGGCATCTGCCACCAGCATCTGGTCAGGGTCTGTCAGCCCTTCTTTCCGTTGTTCGCACGCTGCGCAAAGCATGTCATACATGCAGCGTGCTTTTTCATCCTTGATTCGCTCAAAATGCTGATCCCGAAGCGCTTCGTTCACTTTGTCGCCCTCCTATATTTTGATGATTCGCATATGACCGCCCGGCCTGGAGATTTGTTTTTCAGACTTGCCGCCGCCTTTTTCCGGGTGTTTTTTATTGTGGCAAGTTTGACACAAGCAACGCAAGTTCTCCATGCAAAGTGCAAGGTCGGGGCGCTCCTCAATGGGCACAATGTGGTGTACCATCTCCGCACGGCGCGGCTTTTTGATGATGCCAGCCCGAAACAAGTCCATGCAGTCGCAGCACATGCCGTGATCTCTTTCCAGCGCCGCCTTTCGCAGGCGTTTCCACGCTTTCGTGTGGTAGAATGGATTGCTTTCCTTATACTGCATTGCTGCCTCCTTCCTCGCAATGGAAAAGGGGCGGTGGTCTTCGCTGACCTCCGTCCCTTGTTTGGCAGTTTAATCATATCATGGGGCAAGCGCTTTTGGAAGTCTACTGACCACGATTTTGTGTGCATTGCTGCGCCTGCGCGCTCCTCGGCGCTCCTAAGCGTTCCTGACCGCTCCTATGCGCTCATGAGCGCAACAACTCGCTCCTGAACGCGACAAGGCGCTCCTGCAATTCAGCGCATAGCAAAAGGGGTGCGTCCTCTCGCACCCCTTCCTTCATTCTGCTTTTGTCCCGCGCATGTACCACGCAGGAAGTGCCGCAGCGACCCGCGCCTCCTGCAAGGAATCCAGCCTGCTTTCGGCGTCTGCCTTCACCTTGCGGATGTACCCATCCGTAAAGCCCATAGCCGCCGCGATGGATGGCACACTGTCGCGCTTGATATAATAACGGTATAGAATGCCGCTGTCCGTTTCAGGCAGACAGTCCAGCAGCACAAGCGCCGCCACAATCTCTGCCTGCTGCTGGTTTCGCCGCTGTTCCAGCGCTCGTTCCAGCCCGTCAATGTCCGCCATCAACTCGCTGGTCTTGTCGCTGCTTCTGGCGCTGCGGTCGGTGCCGTCCGCTCTGATTTGGGGCGCTGCAATGCAGGTCAGCGCATCACGGCGCTGCGCAATGCGCTGCTGCGTCCTGCTGATGTCCGACGCGGCCGAACGGCACCGCCGCAGAATGTCCATTGCTTTCATTCGCGTCACCTCCAAAGCGTCCACGTTGGCGCTTTTCTGTCTTATCGGACGATCTCGTCGTCGTGTTCAGCCGGTCGGCTACTCAAAAATTCCACGTCCTCCGCGTTGACTTCCATGCTGGCATAGGTCTTGCCGTCGTGCCCCTGATACACATTGCAGCTTACCGGGCCGGTTACGCATACCTTGCGCCCCTTGGACAGGTATTTCGCGCAAAGTGCGCCTAATTGCCGCCACGCTGTCACACGGAAATAGTCGGTGCTTTCGCTGCTGGTGCGGCGATTCACCGCCAGCGTGAAGGTGCTGCACTGGATGCCGTTGTCGGTTGTGCGCTGCTCTGGGTCTTTTACCAGATTTCCAATCAAAATCAGTTTGTTCATGTTCCCTCCTGCGCGCCTGACGGCGCGGATGGTCGATTAGTAGATAACGCAAGCCGCCGCCACCGAAAGGCCGTAGCACGCGATGCGGTTGTTCAACTCGCCGCCTGTGCTCACACGGCGGGCGTAGTTCGCGTTCCATGCG
>OLRZ01000442.1_pt1 | contig 34891 bp, 32 predicted proteins | sample 1671931 | NCBI WGS metagenome assembly OLRZ01 (sample SAMEA3136627, study PRJEB25190) | human gut metagenome | reverse complement strand
ACTGCGGCTGTACCGCCCCTGTCTTTGCCACCCCGACGACGGGTGGCATTGAGGTGCGCTTCCCGGCGCTCTTTACCCTCGAATGTACCCGCCGCTGCCGCTGCGCCTGCCTGTGCGCGCTCAAGGCGGAGCCGCAGCAGGAGAGCGGCGGCAGGCAGCCGACGCTCGTACTGCGTGCCATGGGCGCGGAGGAGCGGCTTTGGGATCTCGCCAAGGCCTACCGCACGACGGTTGCCGAGATCCTCACCGCCAACGAGCTTTCTGCCGAGGCTGACGCGCCGGGCGGCGAGATGCTGCTCATTCCGTGCCGCCGCTGAATATTTCCCGGGAAAAGAGCCGTGAGGCTCTTTTTCTTTTTTGGCTTGTCATACCCCGCGCGGAGCGCTCATATAGTGAAACAAGAACGGTGAGGATTCGGAGGAGATCGCTATGACCACAAATACCGGCATCTATCAGGACATCGCCACGCGCACGGCGGGCGACATCTATATCGGCGTCGTCGGCCCGGTGCGCGCCGGCAAATCGACCTTCATCAAGCGCTTCATGGAAACGCAGATCATCCCGAACATCGACAATGTCTATCGCCGCGAGCGCGCCAAGGATGAGCTGCCGCAGAGCGGCAGCGGCCGCACGGTGATGACCTCCGAGCCGAAGTTCGTGCCCGAGGAGGCCGTGGACATCGCGCTCGATGAGGGCGCGAGCTGCTCCGTGCGGCTCATCGACTGCGTGGGCTACATGGTCCCCGGCGCGGCGGGACAGCTCGACGGCGACAGTCCCCGCATGGTCACAACGCCGTGGGCCGACCATCCGGTCACGATGGCGGAGGCGGCGGAGCTGGGCACGACGCGCGTGATCCGCGAGCATTCGACCATCGGCATCGTCATTACGACCGACGGCAGCATCACGGACATTCCGCGCGAGGACTACCTCGAGGCCGAGGGACGTGTCATCCGTGAGCTGCAGGAGATCGGCAAGCCTTTTCTCGTGCTGCTCAACGCCGTCGACCCGAAATCAAGCAGAGTTCAGGCAATGGCAAGTGATATTGCTTCACACTATGGCGTGTGCTGTCTGCCGGTCAACTGCCTGGAGCTGGACGACGCGGCGGTGGGGGATATCCTCAAGGCAATCCTCTACGAGTTCCCGCTGACCGAGCTGGAGCTTCATATCCCGGCATGGGTCCTGGCGCTGCCCGCCGACCATGCCATCAAGCTCGGCCTTTACCGCAGCATCCGCGAGGGCGCCAAGGGACTGCACCGCATCCGTGAGGTCGCGCCCGCGGTGGACGCCATGTGCGCCTACGAGGGCATCAGCGGCGCAAAGGTCAACGCCATCTCGCTCGGCAGCGGCACCGCCAGCGCGGAGCTTCAGCTTCCGCGGGCGCTGTTCTATCAGACGCTCAGCGAGCAGTCCGGCTTTGATGTGGCGGACGACGGCGACCTCATGCGTCTGCTCACGGAGCTTTCCGCCGTCAAGGCGGACTACGACAAGGTATCCTCCGCCATTCGGGACGCCCGCGAAACGGGCTACGGCGTGGTCGTGCCGACGGTCGACGAGCTCATTTTGGAGGAGCCGGAGATCATGAAGCAGGGCGGTCGCTACGGTGTGCGGCTCAAGGCCAGCGCGCCGAGCATCCACATGATCCGCGCGAACATCGAAACGACCGTTTCGCCCATCGTCGGCAACGAAAAGCAGAGCGAGGACATGGTCAATTATCTGCTGCAGGAGTTCGAGGGCGACACAGCGAAGATCTGGCAGTCGAATATCTTCGGGCGCAGCTTCCACGAGATCGTCAGCGAGGACCTGCAGGCCAAGCTCAAGCGGATGCCGGACGACGCGCGCGCAAAGCTCCGCCAGACGCTCGAGCGCATCATCAACGAGGGCAGCGGCGGCCTCATCTGCATCATTCTCTGAAAATTGCGAAGAGAGGGGAGATACCCCTCTCTTTCTTACATTTTGTAACCAAAATGTTTCCACTTTGTAACTTGTGTTTCCGGCTGCTTCATGCTATGCTGTTTACATAACGATAACCGGAGGAGTTTGCCATGAGTCGAAAGCTCGCCCTGCCCGTATTCTTGCTCGCTGCCGTATTGTGTGCCGTGTGGTCCTTTATCGAAGCGAAGCAGCCGACACCGGCATCGCTGCGGAAGCAGCTTATCGACGCGTTGGATTCGACCGACGCCGTTTCCTTTCAACCTGACCGCCTTGACAGTAATCACGCCGAAGGCATTGTCACCGACGCGAAATATGTGGAGGAGATATGCGCCCTGCTCCGGCGGATCGAGCCGGCGGAGGGTGTCGAGTGGCCCGCCGGGGAGGAACAGTATCTTTTTTCCAAGGCGTCCTTTGTGCTGCTTTCCGGCCATGGCAGCGAGGAACTGACGACGGCGGACGGCACGGCAGAAACGCCGCGCTGCTATATCCTGAACGACCGCGACCGTGACCGCACCCTGCTTTTTGTGCATAACGGAAGCCGAAGCTATGAAAATAAGGATTTCCGGCTCATCGGCGCGCTGCCGTTCACCGGTCTTGACTATACCATCGCGATGGATCAGAAATTGCAGAGCCGCACCGGCTCCGAGCTCCTTACGCTGACCGAGAAGGTCGGCGGTCAGACCGTCACGCTGAGGGTCTACGAGTTGGATGAGGATGGCTATGCGCGCTACGCGCTCTTTGGCGCAGACGGTACGGAGATCGACATACCGTTCGGCGTGGGTCGCCGCACTTGGATCGGGGAGGACGAGGCCGCCGAAAAAGTCTCCCTGACCGTGCGGGATGATGTGCTCGGCTTCCCGGGCTTCGAGCTTGAAACGGTCCAAGGCGGGCGCATGACAGTTCGTTACTTCTATGCGCTGACGGAGCAGGGCTTCGTCTATGCGGGAGAAGCCTTTGGCCTTGGCTTTGATGATACAGAGTGGGGCGACGGCGTGTGGCCGCTCGACCTTACGGGCGACGGGCGCAGCGAGCTGGTCACGCGCAGCACCTTTGGCACCGGCGTACCGTATGTTTTTGTCTACCGCTGGAACGCCGCGGAGGGAATCTCGCAGCACAGCGGCATTGTCTGGGAGAAAGCGGATGCACAGCTTGCGAAGCTGAGCGCGCCGCTTGGCTCGGTCGCGCGGGCGGAGACCTATCACGCGGAGGATAACACCGTCACCTTGACGCTCTACACGGAAGGCGGCACAAGAGAGGTCACGCTGCCGCTCACCACAGACATTTTGGGTGAGTGGCATGCGAACGACTGACGGAAACGATACAAAAAGGAACCGCCTATCGAAAGCGGTTCCTTTTGTTCTTTGTTGCACGAGGCGGTCTTACTTTGCCAGAACCTTCTTGAGCCTGGCGAAGCGAGGGAGGGAATCCTCCTTCGGCAGCTTCGGCTCGCCCTGAATGAGTGGCAGGGCATAGTCGATGAAATCGTGCGTCACGCCGTTGCCTTCGGCGTTGATCCACTCCTGCGGGACCTTCTTCTCAGCGTTCGCCACCTCGGTGAGCGGCAGGAGCTTGGTCTTGCAGGCATAGCGGCCGTTGACCGTGCCGCGCTCGAAGGCGACCATCTTGTCGGTGATGCCCGCGACGGCATTCTCCACCGCGGCGCGTCCGGCCATGACGGCCTCCTCAATGTCGGTCTCGCTCGCAAGGTGCGCGCCGCAGCGCTGGAGCAGGGAAAGCTCGATGCCGCGGACCTTCGCGCCGGTCTTCTGCTTCACAACGTCGGCAAGACGTGCGGCAAGGCCGCCGAGCTGCGCGTGGCCGAAGCCGTCGGTCGCGCTGGTCTTGGCCTCGGAAACAAAGCTGCCGTCGGCATAGTGGATGCCCTCGGAGACCGCAACCATGCAGTTGCCCTTTTCCTTGTAGACGCGCTCGACGTCGGCAAGGAATTTATCCATATCGAAGTCACGCTCGGGCAGGTAGATGAGGTCGGGGCCCGCGCCGTATTCGGTGGCGAGCGCGGCGGCGGCGGTCAGCCAGCCGGCGTGGCGGCCCATGATCTCGATGATGCAGATCATACCGGTGTCGTACACGCGCGCGTCCTGATAGACCTCCATGCAGCTCGTGGCGATATACTTCGCGGCGCTGGCATAGCCGGGGCAGTGGTCGGTGCCGAAGAGATCGTTGTCGATGGTCTTGGGAACGCCCATCACGCGGCACTCATAGCCGACCTTCTGCATATACTTGGAGATCTTGTTGCAGGTGTCCATCGAGTCGTTGCCGCCGTTGTAGAAGAAATAGCGGACATCATGCTTCTTGAACACCTCGAGAATACGCTTATAATCGGTGTCGTCCACATCGGGATCGGCGATCTTGTAGCGGCAGGAGCCGAGCGCGGAGGAGGGGGTGTACTTCAGCAGCTCCAGCTCGCGCGCGTCCTCCTTGCTCATGTCGAACAGGCGGTCGGCAAGCACGCCCTTGATGCCGTGCTCCGCGCCGTAGACGGCGGTGATGCAGTCGGAGTCAAGCGCCGTGCGGATCACGCCGTAGGCGCTGGCGTTGATGACAGAGGTCGGGCCGCCGGACTGACCGATGATGCAGGCGCCTTTCAATTCACTCATATCGTTTCTCCTTTGACGGTTTAAGCCTTACCGGCGCAGCCGAGCACGTCGACGAGCTTATGACGGACGAGCTCCTTGATGTTGGCACGGGCGGGCTTGAGATACTCGCGGGGGTCGAACTTGTCGGGGTGCTCATCCATGAACTGACGGATGGTGCCGGTCATGGCGAGACGCAGGTCAGAGTCGATGTTGATTTTGCAGACCGAGAGCTTCGCAGCCTCGCGCAGCTGCTCCTCGGGCACGCCGATGGCATTGGGCATCTTGCCGCCGTGGTCGTTGATCATCTTCACATACTCCTGCGGGACGGAGGAGGAGCCGTGCAGCACGATGGGGAAGCCGGGCAGACGCTTGGAGACTTCCTTCAGAACGTCGAAGCGCAGCGGGGGCGGAACGAGGATGCCGTCGGCGTTGCGGGTGCACTGCTCGGGCTTGAACTTGTAAGCGCCGTGGCTGGTGCCGATGGCGATGGCGAGAGAGTCGCAGCCGGTCTTGGAGACGAACTCCTCGACCTCCTCGGGATGGGTGTAGGACGCCTCGTGCGCCGCGACCTTGACCTCGTCCTCGATGCCGGCGAGGGTGCCGAGCTCGGCCTCGACGACCACGCCGTGGTCATGCGCGTACTCAACGACCTTCTTGGTGATCTCAATGTTCTCGGCAAAGGGCTTGGAGGAGGCGTCGATCATAACGGAGGTGAAGCCGCCGTCGATGCAGCTCTTGCAGGTCTCAAAGTCCGGGCCGTGATCGAGGTGCAGCACGATGGGGATGTCGGGGCAGCACTCCACGGCGGCCTCGACGAGCTTGACGAGGTAGGTATGGTTCGCGTAGGCGCGGGCGCCCTTGGAAACCTGAAGAATAACGGGAGCGTGTTCCTCCTGGCAGGCCTCGGTGATGCCCTGCACGATCTCCATGTTGTTGACGTTGAACGCGCCGATGGCGTAGCCGCCGTCATACGCCTTCTTGAACATTTCGGTAGAGGTAACGAGTGGCATAATATCGTCTCCTTTTGTGAAGTTATTTCAAACGATTGGTACATTTGGTACTACCTGTATTGTAGCACAGAAAACGGAAAATACAAGAGAAAAGTGAAAAATATTTTCTTAAAAAAGAGAGACAAAGTGTGTGCTTTGTCTCTCTTTCTCTCGTCAGATGTTGGCCTTGATCGTTGCGGCGATCTGATCGGCGGTCAGACCGTACTCGCGCAGCACGTCGGCTGCCTTGCCGGACTGGCCGAACTGATCGTTCACGCCGATCTTATGGAATTTGCAGTTGACCTTGCCCATGAGGACGTCCGCCACCGCGTCGCCCAAGCCGCCGATGACACTGTGCTCCTCAACGGTGATGACCTTGCCGCACTTCTCCGCCCACGCAGTCACGCATTCGACGTCGATGGGCTTGATGGTGTGGACGTTGATGACGGCGGCGTCGATGCCGTCCTTGGCGAGCTCGTCGGCGGCCAGGAGGGATTCATTGACCATCAGGCCCGTCGCGAAGATCGCGACATCCTTGCCTTCGCGCAGGACATTGGCCTTGCCGAGAACAAAGGGCTTGACCATGTCGCCCTCAAAAACAGGCGTGGCGAGGCGGGCGAGGCGCATATACACGGGGCCGTCGAAATCGGCGATCGCCATGGTCGCGGCCTTGGCCTCGTTCGCGTCGGCGGGGCAGAGGACCGTCATGCCCGGAATGACGCGCATGAGCGCAAGGTCCTCGATGCACTGATGGCTGCCGCCGTCCTCGCCGACGCTCACGCCGGCGTGGGTGGCGCAGATCTTGACGTTGAAGTGCGGATAGGCAACGGAGTTGCGGATCTGCTCGTAGGCCCGGCCGGCCGCGAACATCGCGAAGGTGGAGCAGAAGGGAACGAGACCCATCGTGCTCATGCCGGCGGCGGCGTCGACCATGTTGGCCTCGGCAATGCCGAAGTTGTAGAATTTCTCGGGGTGCGCCTTGGCGACCTTGCAGGTCTGGGTCGCGTTGGCAAGGTCGGCGTCGAGCACGACGACCTTATCGTTCTTTTCCACCAGCTCGATCAGCGCTTCGCCGTAAGCCTGGCGGGTCGCAATTTTATCAGCCATGTTCGTTAACCCTCCAATTCCTTCAAAGCCTGATCGCGCTGCTCGGCGTTGGGCGCCTTGCCGTGCCAGCCGACCTGATTTTCCATGAACGAAACGCCCTTGCCCTTGACCGTGTGGGCGAGGATCGCCTTGGGCTTGCCGGGCATCGTCGGCTTCGAGAGCGCGGCCTCCACCGCGTCGAGATCGTTGCCGTCCGGCAGCTCCACAAGGTCAAAGCCGAACGCGCGCAGCTTTGCGCCGAGGTCGCCGAGGCTCATGACCTGATCGTTCGAGCCGTCGATCTGCAGACCGTTGTTGTCGATGATGACGGTGAGGTTGTCCAGCTTATAGTGGGCGGCGGCCATGTAAGCCTCCCAGATCTGCCCCTCCTGGCTCTCGCCGTCGCCGACGAGGGCAAAGACCTTCGTATCCTTGCCGAGGTGCTTGGCGCCGAGCGCCATGCCGACGGCGATGGACACGCCCTGACCGAGCGAACCGGTGGAGGCGTCCACGCCCGGGACCTTTTTGGCGTCGGGGTGGCCCTGCAGGATGGAGTGGAGCTGACGGAAGTTCGCGTATTCGTCGCGGGAGATGAAGCCCTTGGCGGCAAGCACCGCATAATAGCACGGCGCCGCGTGGCCCTTGGAGAGCACAAAGCGGTCGCGGTCGGGATCGTGCGGGTTGCTGGGATCGACGCGCATGTGGTTGAAGAAAACGCTGGTCATCAGCTCGACGGCCGAAAGGGAGCCGCCGGGATGGCCGCTGCCGGCATTGGCCGTCATCGTGATGATGTCGCGGCGCACCTGACGGCAGACCTTGGAAAGCTCTTGCGTGTTCATGGAAGACCTCCTTGCAAAATTTCATTCGCTCAATTTGACAGTATACCGAAATATGGACGCAAAGTCAATTCATTCCTACGACATATTGTGGCCGATTTCCGCCTTTTTGCATACATTGGGAGAGGGGAGGGGAGAGGCCATGCTCGCTTTACTGCCATACGACCGTGCCGCGGCGGTGCGCTATGCGCACCTTTGGGCCTACGGGCGCAATCCGCGCTATTACGACTACGAAGGCATCGGCGGCGACTGCACGAATTTTGCGTCCCAATGCATCTATGCCGGTGCGGGTGTGATGAACGACACGCCGACCTTTGGCTGGTACTACATCAATGCCAACGACAAAGCGCCCGCGTGGACGGGCGTGGAGTATCTCTACAATTTTCTCACGCGCCGCACGCCGTCCGTCGGCCCGTTCGCAGGGAAAGTCTCACCGGAGCGCATCCGGCCGGGCGATATCGTGCAGCTCTCGTTCGACGGCATCGGCTGGCAGCATTCGCCGGTCGTCGTGGCGGCGGACCGTCCGCGCAGCTATGCGGACATCCTCGTCGCCGCGCACAGCTTCGACGCCGATGACCGCCCGCTGTCCACCTATGAATTTGTCCGTGCGCGCTTCCTGCACATCGGCGGCGTATACCGGCAGGGATGATTGAGAAGATTATACCGACGAAGAAATGATTATCTACCGTATTACAAAAGTTTTCGTATCTATTCTTTTCCTATTGGCATAATTCGCCAAACATGGTATACTCCTAACAGGTGACAAGCCTAAATCGGCTAATATACCACCAATGAGGAGATGCAGTCATGAAAAAGGCGGGCGTTATCGTTTTGTCACTGCTTATGGTACTCCTATCCGGTTGTGGGAGCACCGCACAAGAGACACCTAAAAACGATACACCATCTACCGTTTCAGACTATGATATCACCGTTACTATGGTAGAGGGAACGGACACTTATGATATTGACGGAAAGTACACTGGAGAAGTTGTCAATGGCAAGCCACAAGGCATTGGAACATTCAAAGCAGATGGAGAAAACGGGTCTACATATACGTATGAAGGCAATTTCTCTAACGGAGCCTTTAACGGCTACGGCGTGACAACCATCATAAATGATGGCGAAACATTGGAGATGTCAGGAACATACACAAATGGAGAGTTTACACCGACTACAGGTGAGTCTTTCAACTACATTGGTCAGTTAGACCTATTCGGTAAATTTACTATTTCAGATGCAGTGATTGAGTATATTGACGAAAATGAAAATCTATTTCCTACTGCAACGAATGAAGCGATACAGTCCTCTGACATACAAGATTTCTCAAGTAAACAGTTCAATAAGACACGCAAGCAAGATCAGATTGGCTTAGTAAAGTTAGACCTCTACGCCGTGCAGGTGTTTGAGGATGACTACTTGGGAGGTAAGCTAACATACCTTTTGGCCGCTGATGACGATAACAACTATTATGCTCTGTACTATTTGGACAGCACAGAGGTTTACAATGAAGATACATTTACAGCCTACGCCATTCCATGTTCAACTTCTTCGTTTGATAACATAAGCGGCGGAACCACCAATGTCATCGTCTTAGTTGCTTGCTATATCGAGTAATAGCTTTGAAGAGGCTCATTCCTTGCTGGGGTGAGCCTCTTTGTCCTCTGATGAATAGATTCACGTTTAACTTAAAAGGAACTAAAATTTTTGAGCCAATGAGATATTGGTAGTCTCTTAGCTGTCCTATTGGCAGAAACATAATTCATGGAGTGATTGAGAAAGAGACGGAGGATGCTCCGTCTCTTTCTCATTTTCCCGCTTCATTTTTTTTCGGCGGCTTCACGCGTGACAAGGGATTTGCCTTTGCAGCAACACGCAGCGCCTCGTTGTCGATATGCGTGTAGATCTCCGTTGTGTTGAGGTGCTCATGGCCCAGAACCTCCTGCACGGCCTTGACGTCCACGCCGTTTTGCAGCATCAGCGTTGCCGCCGTATGGCGCAGCTTGTGCGCGGAATACTGCGTCGAGTCGAGCCCGGCCTCGCTCAAGTGCTTTTTCACCAGCGCGTGGACCGTCGAGCGGCTGACGCGCTCGTTGCGGGAGGAGAGGAAGAGAGCGTTCTGATCGCGCCCGACGATGGGGCGGCGCACGGCGAGATAGCCGTTGAGCGCTTCCTTGCACGCGTCGTTGAGGTAGACGATGCGCACCTTGTTGCCCTTACCGAGCACGCGCAGCGCGTCGTCCTGAATGTCCGTGGTGTTGAGCGCGCAAAGCTCGGAAATACGCAGGCCGCAGTTCAGAAAGAGCGTCAGGATGCAGTAATCCCGCTCACGGTTCTGTCCGTCCACCGAGGACAACAGCTGCACGCTTTCTTCTAAGGTGAGGTATTTCGGCAGCGTTTTCTTGAGCTTCGGCGAATCGAGGTCCTTGACCGGATTTTCCTTGATCAGGTGGACTTTGTTGGTCAAATACTTGTAAAAAGAGCGGATCGTTGCGATTTTACGCGCTCTGGAGGCAGCGTTGAGACCATAGCCGGAGGCATCGCTGTTCTGATGCAGTACGCGCTCGCGGCTCAGATAGGTCATATAGCCGTAGATGTCCGTGAGCGTGACGGAGGACACGAAATCGAGATCGACGTCCAGAATGGATATTTCATTCAGCTCCAGACCGCGCAGCGATGGGTCGCGCGTCTGCTTGAGATAACGGAAAAAGTTCCGCAGATCGAGAAAGTATTCGTCCACGGTTTTTCTGGAGTGCGCCTTGATCGTTTCGTGGTAGGAAAGAAAGTCGCGCAGGATCGGCGGCGCTTCGGTACGGTAATCGTTCATGAGCTTTCACAAAAACAGCTGTCGTTTAAAGCGGGGGACCCCGATCGACCTAAAGATATAATTGAACAAAATAAAAATTTTGTTCAAAAGAGGGTAGCCCTAAATCGCTTCTTCGGCTGTTTTTGCGTTCCTCCTTTCCGTAAGGATAACTGCTTAAAGGCATTGAGTATACTGAAGATTCAAAAAACGGTTTAATCCGTCGCTCCTTCGCGCAAACTATTTCCGTGAAAACTTTTCATTGGAAAGGGTCTGATCGAATGAGCGAGCTTTTCTGTCATGCCAACTGCGTATTCCAGTCCGGCGGACGCTGCGGCTTCAAGTATTCCACAGCCTGCGGGATGCCGTCGTGCCGCAGCAACGCCTGCGTACACTATATCCCGCGCTCTACGGTCAGCGGCGTTACGACCTCGCCAGCACACGCAGCGCTTCACCGACATTCTGCACCTCCGTCAGCTTCAGGCCGTCCGGACGTCCAAGACGGTTCCCATGCTGCTTTGGAATGATGCACTCCGTGAAGCCGAGCCGCCGCACCTCGCTGAGCCGTTGCGACAGATTGTTCACGTTCCTTAACTCGCCGGTCAGACCGACCTCGCCGATGGCGGCGACCTGTGCGCCGATGGGCTTGTCGAGATAGCTCGACGCCAGCGCCAGAATGGCCGCGAGATCGGCGGCGGGTTCGTCCAGCGTCAGGCCGCCGATGATGTTCAGATACGCGTCGCACTGCGACACCTTGAGCTGCCCGCGCTTTTCCAGCACCGCCAGCAGCATCGCCGCGCGGTTGTAGTCAAAGCCGTTGCTCGTGCGCCGCGGCGTCGGGTACGATGAGCTTGCCAGCAGCGCCTGGATCTCCGCGAGCACGGGCCGCGCGCCCTCCATCACACAGGTCACACAGGTGCCGGGCGCGTCGGCAGGACGGCCGGAGAGCAGCATTTCCGAGGGATTTTCGACCTCAATGAGACCGTCGTTTTCCATCTCGAAGACGCCGATCTCATTCGTCGCGCCGAAGCGGTTCTTCGCCGCGCGGAGGATGCGGTAGGTCATGTGCTGGTCGCCCTCAAAATAGAGCACGCAGTCCACCATGTGCTCGAGCACCTTGGGACCGGCAATGGAGCCCTCCTTGTTGACGTGACCGATCACAAATACCGTGATGCCCTGCCCCTTGGCGAGCTGCATGAGCGTCATCGTGCAGTCCTTGACCTGACTAACGCTGCCCGCGGGCGAATCCAGCTCCTCGTTGTAGAGCGTCTGGATGGAGTCCACGATCAGAATGTCCGGCGCTTCCTCGCTGACACATTCGAGCACGTCGCCGAGACAGGTCTCCGAGAGCACATAAAGGTCGCCGCTCGCGACCTTGAGCCGCTCGGCGCGCATCTTGAGCTGGTGCGGCGATTCCTCGCCGGATACATACAGGACCTTGGCAAAGCGGCAGAGCTGACTGCAGATCTGCAGCATCAGCGTCGATTTGCCGATGCCCGGCGCGCCGCCGACGAGCACCAGCGAGCCCTTGACGGCTCCCCCACCGAGCACACGGTCCAGCTCGCCCATACCGGTCGAAAAGCGCAGCTCCTGCTCGGTCTGCAGCTCGGCGATCGGATGCGCCTTGCTGCGCGCGAGCGCCTTGGTGCGCCCCTTCCCTGCCGCCGACGCCTTCGGCGCGGCCTGCTCCACGATGGAATTCCATGCGCCGCAGGCAGGGCAGCGCCCCGCCCACTTTGCGGTCTCGTTGCCGCACTCGGTGCAGTAAAATACGGTTTTTGCCTTCATGGGGTCTCCCCTTTTCTGTTTCTTATGCTGCCGCTTGCCCACCGGCGAGTCCCGCGAGAAAGCCGGCGGCGACGGTCACAGCCAGCTTGCGCTGATAGTCCGTCTCGCAGAGCCTTGCGGCCTCCTCCGCGTTGGAGAGAAAGCCGCACTCGACCAGCACCGCGGGACAGCTGATGTTTTTCATCAGATAAACGCTTTTGTCAATGACCTTCCGGCTTTTCTCATTTCCCGGGTTCACCGCCGCGTTGAGTGCGACCTGTACGCTCTCAGCGAGCGCCTCGCTGCCCTCCGTGCGGGCGTGGAACGCCTGCGCGCCGTGGACGCGCCGCGAGGCCGGAAGGCTGTTCTGGTGGATGCTCAAAAGCACGGCGTTCGGCGTTTCATTCACCAGCGCAACACGGTTTTTAAGGTCGGAGGCCTTCTTCTCCCGCAGTGTTCTTGCGCCGTCGGAATAGATGGCGGCATCCTCCGTGCGGGTCATCCTTGTCTCACAGCCAAGAAAGCGCAGCAGCGCGTCAAGATCCTGCGCGATGGCAAGATTGATGCCGCTTTCCACCGTGCCGTCCGCCGCGACGGCGCCGCCGTCCTCCCCGCCGTGTCCCGCGTCAATGACGATCACCGACCGCTCCGGCACGCCAGATGGGCGAAAGACAGGCAGCGCACCTCGCACGAATGTTCCACACAGCAGGAGCACACCGAAAAGGAGCAGCGCTGCGAGCACCAAAATTTTTTTACGCAGAAGAACGATCAATTTCCTCACCCCGTGCAACGCTATGCGCGGGGACTTTTTTCTATTCTTCCATGGACATATTGTAGCAGACATCGGGCGGAAAGAAAAGCCCTGTTTCCTCTTTTTTGCCGCGGCGTATACTGGTATGAGCGCAATGCTCAATGCCAAGAAGGAGGAGACCCATTTGGAAAAGAACGATACGGCGGTGAAGAGCTGCGGCACGACGGAGGGCCGTCTGCCGGGCAGCTGTGCACCGCTGGCCTTTCCCTATGTTCCCGTGCAGTGCGACAACCCCGCACGCTATTCCCAGCAGGACGCCCTGCAGGCCGGCACGCTGTTCCCCGGCTTGAATCTGCCCTTCCACGCCGACATGGAGACCCGTTTCCCCGCCGCCAACACGGCGCTCAGCGAGCTGATGGCGCTTGACTTCGCCATCGACGAGCTGGGATTGTACCTCACCACGCACCGCGACGATCAGGAGGTGCTGGCGCTCTACTGGTCGTATATCAAGCTCGCGCGCGAGGGACGGGAGAAATATCAGGAGAAGTACGGCCCGCTGCTTCAGACCGACCTGACGCCGGGCAGCTATAAGTGGCTCGATAATCCGTGGCCGTGGGATCTGGGAGGGAACGACTGATGTTTGTTTATGAAAAGAAATTGCAGTATCCGGTGAAGATCGCCAACCCCAATCCGAAGCTCGCCGCGGCGATCATCAGCCAGTACGGCGGCCCGGACGGCGAGCTCGGCGCTTCGCTGCGGTATCTGAGCCAGCGCTACTCCATGCCCTACCCAGAACTGAAAGGCCTGCTGACCGACATCGGTACAGAGGAAGCGTCATGGCCTCCAATTTTGGCACGGTATTTTTCCAGTCCGTCCAGCACATAGACCCATTTGGCGGGCAGCAGATTGAGCGCCACCTCTACCCTGCCGTCCCGGTACACGATCATTTGCTGGAGGAGATGCCCGTAAAAGTCATCGTCCGCCGTGCGCCCGCTGACGATGCCCGTGATGGCGGCGCGAATGTCCGGCTTTAGGGTCTGCGTGTCGGTGTTCAGCGTCTGCCGCTGTTTGATAGCTGTGATTTTCTCCTGCACCCGGTTCATTTCACTTTCACAGCGGGCTTTGGCGCGCTGATAGTCAGCCTTGGTGATGCTCTCATCGAAAAAGCGGTCATGGATGGTGTCATTGCGGGCTTGCAGCTTTTCAAGCTCCAGCTCCAGCCGCCGCAGTTCCTGCTCGCCGCTGTCCTCGCCGGATGCCAGAACGCTTTCCACAATGCGGGCGAGGTTCGATATGATCGCTTTCTTATCCAGTGTCACGGTATTCACGGAGCGCCGCAGAAGGTCCATGGCGATGTCATCCCGGATCTGCCGCCCGACGCTGCATCCGATGGTATTTCCTGCGCCGTCTGTGCGCCGCAGGCCCTCGTTGGTGGCGGTGAAGCAGCACCAGCGGTAATAGGAGCTGCCGTCCTGCCGCTTTTTGGTACGGTGAGAGAAGCTCTTGCCGCACTCGCCGCAGCAAATTTTGCCGGAGAGCGGATAGCGGTTGCCATGTCCGCCGCAGCCCGTTGCGCGGTTGCGGCGGGATAGCTCCCGCTGCACCGCCTGCCACGTTTCGCGGTCGATGATGGGCTCGTGGTGATCTTTTAGTTCTACCAGCGGTTCCTTGCCGTGGTTGTACTTCTTTTCGTGCGTCAGATAGTCCGGCGTGTAGGTCTTTTTCTGGATCAGGTCACCGCAGTATTTTTCATTCTTTAGGATCTTAGTCACGGTGGCCGACGACCAAAGGCAGTTGCCTTTGCTGCTGAGAATCCCAGCCTCCCGCAGTTCCCGTGCGATGGTGCTGCACCCTTTGCGCTCTTGCAGGTACTTATGAAAGATGAGCCGGACAACTTCTGCGCCCTCCGGGTTGACGGTCATTTTGCCGCCGATCACGTCGTAACCCAGCAGCGAGCCGCCAAAAACGACGCCCTTCTCCATGCTGCGCGTCTGCCCCCATTTGGAGCGTTCAGAGGTCCTTCGGCTTTCGTCCTGTGCGAAGGAACTCATGATCGTCAGCCGCAGCTCCCCATCGTTGGTTCGGGTATCCAGGCTGTCATTGAGAAACAGCACGCCGACGCCGCGTCGCCGCAGCTCGCGGGTGATTTGCAGCGCGTCTACTGTGTTGCGGGTGAAACGGCTGACCTCCTTGGTCACGATCAGGTCGATCTGTCCCAGCTCCGCCGCATGGAGCATTTTATTGAACTCCACGCGCTTGTTGGTCGATGTGCCGGAAAATCCTTCGTCAGCATAGATGCCTTGCAACTCCCAATCCGGCTGGCGCTGGATGTACTCGCGGAAATACCGCTGCTGCGCTTCAAAGGAATTTGCCTGGTCTTCCTTATCCGTGGATACGCGACAATACGCTGCTACTTGTAACATAAAAATTCCTCCTTTTCGTGGTATCATACGATACAGAATGTGCCTTTGCAATTGTGCGAATACTGAAAGGCACTATTCCTTTACATATTTTGATTTTTCTGTATTTCCTGTCTGCTCTTCTATTTTTTGTACGCAGTTCCTACACTGCATTTCGTTAAGAACCCCTTGACGCTGCAAGGCGAGCAGGACGGCTCGCCGGTACGCGAAAAGAAAGTCCTGCCCGATCTCATCTGCCGCCTGATTATGCAGCAGCTCCGGTTTGCTTGCCATCCTGCTCCCCCCTTTCCTTGAAACTATGCGGAGAGACCGGTGAACTTGTTTGCCGTTTTCCCGGAAGCGGTTTCCTGCCTGACAGAAACTCGATTTCTGATTCTTGGCACGCTCGCGTCATTGACGGTCATGGCCTGCTTCCCCGAAAGAGAAACGCTCCGGCGGTCATTCAATTCTGTGGAAGATCGTTTGCATCGAATTTCAACTTCCACAAAAATGATAGCAAGCGTTGACGGAGATTTCAATATGTGGTAAACTATTCGCGTGACAAATGATTTGCCACACACGATGCGGAGCTGTGTCCACGAATGGAGGAAAAGCCTTGAGAGCCTTGTATTGCTTGAGTTTTGGCCCTAAAAAGGAATATGTAGAAACGGATTTCAAGCCCGTGGAATATCATCTCGGGACAACCCTTATTGCCTTTTTGTCCACAGATTTCGCTTCTTTACGGGCGAAATTACTGGTGCGAACAACGCCCATGATGGAAAATCAAGCCATTACCGAGATCAAAAATGCGCTGAGCGCGATCCATCCTTTCGGGGAACGCTTTGTGCAGTCCCTCTTTTTTGAAGAAAAGCTGGCAGACGTGCTTGATGAACGCTTGGAAGGTTTTGAGAAACTGCAAAAGGAACTTTCCGCCTTTGCAGATGCCGTGCTCGTGCCGGACAGATCTAAGTTGAGCGCCAAGCAGCGTTTGGCGCTCTATATGAGCCGCGATTTTCAAGCTGCCACAGCGATCGCCGGTTTGGACCTGAAGATGCGCGCAGAACGAAAGCTGTATGTAGATGAGCAGAATTTTGATCCGGTGTTGGCGGCAGACCGCATTTCGACGCCACCAAAGTCCGTCCGGTTTGCCCGCATCGAGGGCTCGGACGATTTGGGCGCGACGCTGCTGACAGAACTGCTGGAGATGGTCGAGCAAGGAATTGAATTGAAAAAGTGTGAATATTGTCATCGTTACTTTATCCCGTTCTCTTCCAAAGCTCTTTATTGTGATCGGTCAGTCGGAGATACCGGAAAAAGCTGCAAAGAACTCGCAGTCAAAGAGAAGCATGAAAAGAAAATCGCTGCCGATGATGGCTTAAAGCTCATCCGGCAGCGGATCAAAACCTATGATATGCGTGTTCGCCGTACTCCGGCCATTTACACAGATGCCGCATTTCAAATCTGGAAAGCACAAGCGGAGAATGCACGAAACCGCTATGTGAACGGTGAATTGACCTACGAGGAATTGGACGCCCTCACACAGCTCCCTAAGAAGAAAGGCGAATAATAGACGAAGAAAACGCGAAATGTTTGCGTATTTTTCTTGTTCTTTGCGTATACTGTGATATAATAAAGGCGAGGTGATGAGCGTGACCTTAAAAGAATTGCGTATTTCAAAAGGGCTGAATCAGGCCCAATGTGCGGAATACCTCGGTATGTCCACGCGCAACTATCAGAATTACGAAAACGATGCCGCGAAAGCAAACACAGCCAGATACCATGCGATTTATCAAAAGCTGGAAAGCTATGGTCAGCCTGTTGTCTTGGTTTCCTTACCCTCGCAAACAACAGAGTTTCATACGAATGTTGTCACGGGTACAGGCTTGCAGGCGTTGGCAAACAGCGTGGCAAAGTACGGCAAGCGTGACTGCTTCAGCACCTTGCAGAAGTTTGTGGCCGGCTCCTACGATGGGAAGATCTGTATTTTATACGGTCTCCGCCGAACCGGAAAGACAACACTTCTGTTTCAAATGCTTTCCGAACTGCCCATAGAAAAAACGGCCTACATCAAGGTGCAGGCCATTGATGATATGTTGCGGCTGACAAAGGACTTGAAAGCTCTGTTTGAACTGGGCTATCGGTATGTGTTTATTGATGAAATTACGCTCCTGAGCGACTTCATCGACACCGCTGCCGTGCTTTCCGATGTGTTCAGCATGATGGGCATGAAAATCGTTGTTTCCGGTACGGACTCTCTTGGCTTCGCTATGGCAAACCGCGATGAACTGTACGACAGAAGCGTGACGATCCACACCTCTTTTATTCCCTTTCGGGAGTATGCGCGGCTACTGAACATCCGTTCTGTCGATTCTTATATTGAATACGGCGGAACGCTGAAAATGGATAATATGAGCTTTGACAATCCGGATGCCGCCTTTGACGAGGTCGCGTTTCGGGACGATGAAAGCACCAGGAAGTATATTGATACCGCCATCAGCCGTAACATTCAGCATACACTGAAAAATGACCATTACGGCGAATACTTCAATCAACTGCGTGAGCTTTACGAAAAAGGTGAGCTGACCAATGTTATCAACCGCATTGTGCAGCACATGAACCACCGCTTTGTGCTGCGCGTGGTAGAGGACGAATTTAAGTCCCATGATTTTGGCTCCGCAAAGGAACTGCTTTTACATGATCTCCCTGCGGAACGGGCAACCGTTCTCTATGATGTCAATGAAAAGCAAATATTGGAGCGATTAAAGGCCATCATTGAGGTCAAGGAAAAGAGTGAAACAACCGTCCCGATCACGCAGGAGCATATCGACAAAGTGAAGAAGTATCTGCTTATGCTGGATCTGATCGTCAACTGTCCGGAACGGTACGAAAGCGGTAAGCAGGCGGAGCATATCGTCTTTTCCCAGCCCGGTATGCGCTATGCCATCGCAAAGGCTTTAGTCTACTCCTTGATGCAGGATGCCTATTTCGCATCGATTTCCGAAGCAGATAAGGCATATATCACAGGAAAGATTCTGGACGATGTAAAGGGCCGGATGCTGGAGGACATTGTTCTGCTGGAAGTCCGCAAAACCGCGCCCAGTACGATGGAAGCGTTCAAATTCAAGTTCGATGCCGGCGGCGAGTTTGACATGGTGATTTACGATAAAGCGAGTCAAAATTGCTGCATCTATGAAATCAAGCACAGCACCGAGACCAACGAAAAGCAGACACTTCATCTGCGTGATGCAGAGAAATGCCAAATCGTTGAAAATCGCTTTGGCCCGATCAGCGGTAAATTCGTTCTTTATCGCGGAAAAGATATGTTTTCCGAGGGTGTTCAGTATTTGAATGTAGAAAATTTTCTGTGTGGTCTGAAGTAACTTTTGAGGAGGATTTATCATGAACTATATTTTAAAGCAGTTCGATGAACCGCTCGTTAAATTCTCCGCAACGACCGATACCAGTGAGCCGGAGATCCAAATTCTTTGGACAAATGAAGAAAAAGCGGCATTGCTGCCGCTTGATCTGACGCTGACACCGGACGGATTGAGCCGTTGGCTGCGCCGCCGCACGATCCCGAAGAATCGTGCCTATGTCCATAGCCTTTTGGCAAAATGCGGCTTAAACCTCAATCGACCGCTTAGTATTATCAGTGTTTGTAAAGGACTATCGCTTAACGATTGCTATTGGGTCGTCGAGGACGGTGACACCACTTATTTTGACAAAGTAAACCTCTACGACAACCCATTCAGCAATGTTCTGGCAGAGCTTGCCTTTACCGGCTATGGCAGCAGCGTCCGCACTTCCCTGCTCTCCAGCCCGGAGTTTACTACCAATGGAATGCTCCGCAAATGCTGGCGGCGCATGGGCGGTAAGGTGTATCTCTATAAGGGCGGCACAGAGGGCGCGGCCAACACAGGCAACGAGCCATATTCTGAGTTTTACGCCGCGCAGATTGCTGCCGCCATGGGCGTTCACGCGATCCCCTACGGCTTATCCCGTTGGAAAGGCGTTCTCTGCTCCACCTGCGAGCTTTTTACCGACAAGGCGTATGCCTACCTCCCTATCGGCCATCTCGTTTCTAAGGGCGGCATGGAGGCTGTGAAAGCATACTACGAAAAGCTGGGGACTGAGTTTGTCAATGCATTGAACGAAATGCTGGTGTTTGATGCGGTAATCTGCAATGTGGACCGGCATTTTGGAAACTTCGGCGTGATGGTCGATAACCGGACGAATACCATTGTCTCCCCCGCTCCCCTGTTCGACCATGGCAATTCCCTCTTTAACTTTGCAGGCGCGGACGCCTGGGCGGGCGAGGACGCGCTGGAGGCATATATCGAAACGCTGTACCCCAGTGTGTACGATGATTTTCTCGGCACAGCCAAGGACGCGCTGACGCCGGAGCTGCGCGAGAAGCTGCGGCATCTGCTGAACTTCAAGTTCAAGAAGCACTCGCGCTATAACCTGCCCGAAAATAGATTGCGGATGGTGGAACGGCAAGTGCAGAAACGGGCAAGAATATTGTTGGATATGTAGAGTTAAGACCGCCGGTTTTCACCGGCGGTCTTAACTCTACATACTCCGCGTATTCAATACGTCTTCATGTTTTTCAGATAGAACTCATAATGCTTAACAGACTCCGGTATCCTCCTTAGTCAGCGACATCGAGTGATGCAAGATAGTTTCTAATCTTCTTAAGCTCCATTTTCCTATCCATCTTATTTTCAAAAGCAATCTAATAAAATAGACTGTTTTCCGTATCACTTGCCGTTCTCTCTGCGGATATAGTTCTTATCCTGCAAGGACGTTATGATCCGCTTCACGGTTGCGATGGATTTACCCGTTGCGCTCACAAGTTCCTGCTGCTTGCTGCTTGGGTTCTGTGCGACCCGCTCCAAAACAGCCAGTTCCTCCAGCGAGCAGTTCAAAGTATCAAATTGATACTTTGAAACTTTGGGGCTGATACTTTTGGAAGTGCTTTTGTCCGCAAAATCAATCTGCACCTCATTCCTTGCTCAGATCTTCCGTCTTGAAGGTCGTATACCCCTCATAGTAGTAGCTGTGGTCGATGCCTTTCATATAGATCTCGCGGCTATTGATCTCGTCGGTCAGGGCCGCCTTCAGCAGCACCTTGATCTCCACGTCCTTGATGGGGCTGCGCTCCATGGCCAGTAGGTAGTCCTCTTTATCGACCTTGCTCCAATCCACAACCTGTCCGATACCGGCTTTCAGCATCTGGTCAAGCCACAGGCGGGTGCTGCGGCCGTTGCCCTCTCGGAACGGGTGGGCGATATTCATCTCCACATACTTCTCGATGATCTCGTCAAAGGTGGACTGGGGCATCTTGTCGATGTTTCCAAGTGCCGCCTCCAGATACATCAGCGGCGCAAAGCGGAAATTGCCCTTTGCCAGATTCACCGTGCGCAGTTCGCCTGCAAAGTCATAAATATTCTCGAAAAGCGCCTTATGAATGGCTTGCAGCGACGCGAATCTGCCAGGTGCCAGCTTGTCCAGAGAGCCGCTTTCAAACAGTTCTACGGCTTTCTTCTTGCTGATCCGTTCCTCCTCGCGGGCAAGCTCGGCGGAGTTGGTGATGCCAAGTTTATTTTCAAGTGCCATCGGGGGCCTCCATGCTTTTATAAAATAGTTTCTCAGAGCGTATCCAGAAGATTGGCATATCGCTCACAGATGCTTTTCTCCAACGCTTCAATGATACCGCTGATGATAAACTCAAAGGTCAGCAGCGTATGTGTTTCCTCCTCAACATCCAGCCTGAAGCGGCATATATTGCCGCCATGAACAGCCAGATCAATATCGCTTGTGCGGTGGAAGTTCTCTCGTGCTCGGGAGCCAAAAAGAATCGCTTTTTGTAAGAGGTGTTTTTTGTCAAAGTGGAAATCTGCCGGATGACCGTTGGTTCAATTCCATACGCCGTCATCCCGTCACTCCCTTCGATAGAGCTGCAAAGCTGCTACCATACCTATAACTTCACAAATTTATTATACCATAAAACGCCATCTCCACAAGCAAAAGAAAGAAAATAGCAGGGAAAATGTCAAATCTACAATGAGAACCTCCGGATGCCTTGACGTCGCTCTCCTGTGATAAAATATTATGAAAGGAAACATCAGCGCGCTGTGGTGCTTTGGGTGTAACCTGTGGAGAGATTTTCCTCCATGTTCAGAACTGTGCCGGTGTTTTCTTTTTTGTGCTCTATGCGCCCCTCTCGTGCGCAACTCCCCGCCGCCGCAAGAATTACAATATGATGGAAATTTATTTCCTCAATGTGGTCGCATTGTCGTAGTTCCCAATTTTCTCTCGTAGTGGTATAATCTTGTCATCGCCGTTCACGGTGTCGGCATAGTCGTAGTTCCCAATTTTCTCTCGTAGTGGTATAATGGTCTCAATACAGACGAGCAGCACAGGCAGGTCGTAGTTCCCAATTTTCTCTCGTAGTGGTATAATTGTAAAGCGTGCGGGTCGTGGTTTGCGGCAGGTCGTAGTTCCCAATTTTCTCTCGTAGTGGTATAATCGCAATCTCCCGCAGGCGCGGCGCGAGGCTGTCGTAGTTCCCAATTTTCTCTCGTAGTGGTATAATAAGCCTGGTTTCAAAGAAGCTGCTGATTTTGTCGTAGTTCCCAATTTTCTCTCGTAGTGGTATAATTTTTATTCTTGAATATATTACTATTAAGATGTCGTAGTTCCCAATTTTCTCTCGTAGTGGTATAATTAAAACTTTTTAGAGTATGATTAAATTTTTGTCGTAGTTCCCAATTTTCTCTCGTAGTGGTATAATCTTTCCCACCGTGAGGAGCTGGTAGAGCAGGTCGTAGTTCCCAATTTTCTCTCGTAGTGGTATAATTAAATATTATTTAATAATTATTATTTTTTGGTCGTAGTTCCCAATTTTCTCTCGTAGTGGTATAATATTCTTCCGGACAATCAACATCAAATAATCGTCGTAGTTCCCAATTTTCTCTCGTAGTGGTATAATATATAGATTTTATAGGTTATTAATATATATGTCGTAGTTCCCAATTTTCTCTCGTAGTGGTATAATGGTTTCGAGGATCTGTTGTTCAGCGATAGTGTCGTAGTTCCCAATTTTCTCTCGTAGTGGTATAATAGGCGAAAATTGGGAACGCAAATCCAACGCTTTTAGCACGTCTTTCTTATCAAAAGGCAGGCAAAAGTACAAAAATACGGAACGATTTCTGTGAGAAGTCGTTCCGTATTTTTCTTAAAAAATCATCAGCTGCTCAAATTGCTGCGGTTTGTCGTATGGCGTCGGCTTGCCCACCAGCAGTTCAATGGCATTATACTGTTTTTCAGTGATCACCAGCATCCGCACAGAGCCCTTTGATGGAAGCGCCAGCAGAATTCTTTTCTTGTGGGTCTCCACGGAATCCCGGCCGTTGCAGATACGGGCGTACACAGAGTACTGCACCATGTGGTATCCATCGCCCACCAAAAAATTCCGGAACTGCGTCGCGCTGCGCCGCTCCGCCTTGGTTTTGACCGGCAGGTCGAACATCACCAGTATTCTCATAAGCCTATTCATACCGGTGCAGCTCCAAGGGGATCAGCTCCGGCAGTTCCAGCAGATTCTCCCCCGCTGTAACGCTATTGGCCAAAGCCGTACACACCCGGTCGATCGACAGCATGACCCTGTATCGTCTGCCCGCCTGCTTTACGAGATAATTGGTGAGATTGAAAAGCCCCGCTTTCTGCCGCGGTGTCAGCACATCATCGCCTTTGGAGAAATTCTGCGTCACATAGAGATCGACAACGGGGCGAAAGGGTTCGATCAGGTCGTCCGCCAGATTGAAGTTGTTCAACTCGCTTCGATGGTGCAGTCCGATGCAGGGCTCCAAGCCATGCACAACAAGATTTCTGGCAATTCCGGCCCGCATGACCGCATAGCCGTAATTCAGCGCCGCGTTCCGTGGATCATCGGAGCCTCTGAAAAAGCCGTTTCCGAACAGTGCCGGAAAGTAGAGCGCCGCCGCCACCGCCTCCCGGTTATCACTGTCATTGGAAAGGACTTTTCCGGCCATCTGCTGAAGCTCCTGCCATTCTTCCTTCCCCATCAGACGCAGGCACTGCGCCTGATTTTGTATTTTCCGGACGACGATCTGCTGCCAAAGCTGCTTTTGCAGCGGCTTGCCCATCTCGCACTGCGATAGCAGCAGCTTTCGCTGACGGCAGAACTGGTTGATCGGGAGCAACTGGCAACTTGGCAAATGCTTCTCGTCGCACAGAAATACGGTGATCCCATGATTGGCCATCGCTGCTGCCGCGTGGACAGACAGGGTGACCTGCTGAGATTCGATGAGAACAGACGAAATATCCTCCAACGGAACCGTGATTTTTTCCGCCTGTTCGATGACCAGCTGTTCTCGCTGTACACTGAGCCGCGCGGGGTTCGCCAAAAAGATATTCCGATATTCCATCTCAGCCCTCCTTGGAAAATGTCATCCGTTTTTCGGGGAGATCTACTTTGTAATAGTTTCCTAATACGTCCACCTGATATTTTTCGATGGATTGCAGGGTCTTAATGCCTAAGCTTGGCTGTAAGTATCGCCGATCATGGGTTTCTATCTGTATTGCGCCAACTGTAATTCCTGCCGCGCGGTAATAATACATTCCCTCCTGCCGGACGATCTCCTTTTCGCCTGTACCGCCCTTGGCAAGATTCAGCTTGATCCCCTTGCGGCTCTGGATGCGTACCAAATCTCCCGGATAAAGTGAAAAAATAAAGTTTTCGTCCTTCATTTCTTTCCATTCCGAGTATGCCTTATATGCGACCACCGCCTTATTAGGCAGGCTTTCCTTCTTCGTATCCGCCACATAGATGGGAACGAAATAGTAGCCGTCATCCTCCACATAGAACACATCAATGCGGATCATGCTGCCATTGGCCGCGATGCCGTCGCGAACCGGCAATCCCACCGTGGCTTTCTCGCAGATCTTCACCTTGTCTACCCGCGGCCCTGGCGAACCATCCTTCTTGGGCTTATAAAACGGCTGGGCAAAGGCCTTCGCGCCATCGCCGCCGAAATCTTTCAGCCGCGCCAGCAGCGCGTCGTACAGCAGCGTATCACTTGCCGGATTATAATACCCCTCGATCTCACCGAATTTGTTGAGTTTCAGATTCGTCAGCGGTGTTTTCGTCACAGTGAAGCCATCGCCGCCCTTGCTGCTGCGAATGGTCTCCGCGTGGGCCGCGCCCGTCACCTTATGGTTCGGCATTCTGGAAACAAAAACAGGCTTGATCTCCTCGTCGCTTTCGTACGTCTCAAGCTTCAGCAGGTCGATTTGATGCCGAGGGTCGATGGGGTCGAGCCGGGCCTCCAGTTCCTGACGGAAGCGCTCCCACGGCTTCGGGAATGGGTCGCGCCGCGCTTCCTGCGGCAGTTCGATCAGCTCGCCTGTGGCGGGATCGACATAGCCAGCAGGCGGTCTTTCCCATGTTTCCCGGTGCTTGTTGTACGCGGTTAGGCGCTGTACCAGACCGGGGGTGGTCGTGGCGATCACCGCGGCATCCAGACAGTGATGCAGGTCGCCGTCCTCTCGGATCTTCTGCACGCCCCAGCGGCCTCGGAGCATGGATGTAACCGCGCCGTTCACCGCCTGCACCGGCTTTTTCCGGTAGTTAGACTCCGCAAAGGCGAGATGATCCCGAATTAGGTTATAGACGGCTCTTGTGATGTACTGTGTGTCCTTGAGGTTGCGATCAATAAACCCAGAGCTTTCCTCCTCGGTCAGCCGCCTTTTCAGCAGCTTCTGCCGCTTGCGGTAATTGTGGATCAAATTTTCCACCCGCACCTCGTAGCCGTGCCAGCGTGCTTCGTCCTGTCCGAAATACTCGTAGGGCAGGCGGTTTCCCTTCTGCCGGTTTTCACTGGCCAGAACCAGAACCTTATTTTGATAGCTGTCGTCAAAACAACGGCTATAGGGGACGATGTGATCCACGTCCGCATAGCCCGGTTCAAAGAGTCGGGAAGGATCTAAATTTTTCCCGGAATACAAACATACGCCATCCTGTTCCTGATAGAGTTTGAATTTGACAATATCCAAGCCGGTCGCATGGTCTCCCTTGTATTCTGCGATCTGCTCCTTTGCGCGCTCGTTTGCTGCGCGATTCTCGTCCTGCCTTTTTTCCGCCTTGCGGCGTTCATCAAAGTTTCGGCTCATCTCGCGTGCCAATTCGATGCGTACCACATCCGGTGGGCCATAGGTGCGGACGATCGCATTGATAACCTTGATGGTCTGCGATACTGCTCTGCGGACTACTGGATTTGTGATTTCATCCATATCCGTTAAGGAAAGCCGATTCTTCCGCTGTTCTGAATGCAGCCCGCGATGATCGCCGTAAATCTGTGTACATGCCTCATCGTAGCGCATTCCCTGCTCAAGCAACGGGATAAGTTTCTGCATTGCCTGAACAGAAAGGCTTCCGTATTTGCTAAATGAGAGCGGCAGCAACGCTTCATCGAATTGCACCGGAATACCCGCCATCCGCAGTGCCGCTATGCGCTTCGCGTCGCTTTTGCACTCCGTTAAAATCGTAGCAATGGCATTGAGCTGCTCCTCGGTCAAGGTGCCGATCGTGTCCTTGCCCACCTTGTCCAGCGCCGTCCGCATTTTGTGGTAGGACTGCATCTGCGGCCACTTGCGTTTCTCCGCTTCCTCTTTCGTTTTCTCACCATAATAGAGGTCGTTAAAGAACACATCGTCATCCAGATTCAGCTTCTTGCGGATCTGTCCATAGCTCAGCGATGCCGAACGGAGCGCCGCGCTTTTCAGCACTTCACGCTGCTCATCATCCAACGGCTCCGGCGGCATCCCCATACCGGTCAAGCGCATGCGGTTCAAGTCCTGCAATAGCTTAAAATACTCGAATGTATAGGTCGCCTTTGCAGCCCTCTGCTGATCCGGCTCAAAGGTACAAAAACCGACCTTATCACCGATGCCCCCGCGAAACGGGCTTTCTCCGCCCGGCCCCTCGTCGAAACTTCGTTGTCCCTCTAAAATGGAAAGGTAGGCAGCCTCCAAATCTTCACTTGACCAGTCTGCACCCAGTTTTCTCTGCGCAGCGAATATCTGCTTTGCTTCGTCCACGATAGCCGAACGCTCCACGGTAAAGCGATAATCGTCTGTCTTGTTGCGAGTCTGCTGGTAGCGTGTGCCGTCCGGATTGCTCTGCCAGAACCGCTCATCCCGATACATCATCTCGCCTACTGTGCGGTAGCCGTGCTCGGCCATGCAGCGGCGGTTTTCCTCGATGGCGGTCTTGACCTTCCCTGTCTCCTTTTCATCCTTCGCCGCCTCCGCGGTGCTATTGGACTTGTAGCCGCGCCGCTGGGCAAGATGAATCAGCACCCGAACCGCTTCCTCCTTGGAGAGTGGGCGGTCCAGCGCCTCGGCGCGCAGCTGGTAGGGCGATTTTTGGAAGCCACCGGCGGCATACATGGCCTGTATATCTGCAACCGGCATGATGCCGCGCTGCTCCATCAGGTAACGGATGCGTTCCAAGCGGTGCCGATGGCGGCGCAGACGGCGCCGGGCGCTTCTTGCGTCCCGTCGGGGGGCCGCAAGGCTGGCACCTGTCTTTGGCTGCTCTGCCTTGTCAAAAATACGCACGCCCAAGTCCTGAATCCGGTCAGGTTCTCCGTTCGGCTGATTTCGGAGGACTGCCCAGCCGACAGAACCAATGCCAATGTCCAATCCAAGCGCATAATGAAATTCCGACATCTGAGAGGGCTCCTTTCCTAAAATACGAAGATACCCCGACCGATAAGGCCGGGGTAGGGCTTCGAGGTGTTCTACCTTATCGTAGTAACACGATTTTCCCTCGTAGTGGTATAAGGGTATATACAATATATCCTTTTTCACCAAGAATGTCAACACATACTTAATTTACCTCGTGTGGGATAACCAATGAGAAATTCGCATTAAGCGATATTGTTACTTTCTCTTCATGATTTATTGCTATCGATTACATCCATTTCACCTTCTGCCAAATTCGTGACTGCATCTCTTTGATTTCATTCAAATCAGATTGACGGACATAGCCGCAGGTGTTGGCAACACGGGCGATCTGGTTGATGTTGTTACCGATGGCTGACAACTCATGCAAAAGGTCAATAAAAACCTCCGGACGCCGGGGCTTGATTTTCTGTCCCGCGATCAACAGGCGCAAAAAAGTCTGCGTGGTCAGTCCGGACGCGACGACCTGATCTTTCAAATGCTTGAGTTCTTCGTCGTTTAAGCGCAAGGTAAGCGCATGGTTTCTCTGGCGCATAGATATTCTCCTTTCATCGGGGATTTTAAGGGGTTGCCCCCTTAACAAGCGCATTTGGATAGCCAAATGCTATGCTTGCGAAAGCAGCTTCTGTATAGCGGTTTCATTTTCGTGACAACGCTGTTGTAAAATTAACTTCTTGATTTATTGGTGTCCAATAGGTATAATAATTGCGAGAAACTTTTGAGGTGAATGACCGTGCTACACGAGGAACGAACTGCAAATATTCTTATCAACAAGGCGGGTGGAAACGCCGGGCCGGATGCCAATGGCTACCGCGTGGCTCTGCCATCTGCCTGGATGAAGGCCCTGGGCATCTCTGAGGGCAGCCGCACCGTAACGCTGCAATTCGATGGGGAAAGCATCACCATCCGCCGCCCTGCCGTGTCTGATTACGATGACTTTCTGGCCAATGCCCGAAGCAGCGCTCACGCCCTCCTGATCCTGTACTACTACGATGGGAACAAGCTCTGTACGAAGATCTGCGCTGACCAAACCACTCATCAACTTGCCATTGAAAACGAGGTCAGTTCTCCCCTTTCCACCGCTTTCGGCGTGAACCGCAAGCCCACATGGGACGATTTTCAAACCTTCTTGAAAGACCGCTGTGTGCCGCAGGAGCGGGACGGTTTGAAATATTACCTGTCTGACTTGGGACTGGACTGCTATGACCCGCTGGCGATCATCCGCAAGACCGAAGGGCGCATGGCAGAGGATTCGTGCTGGATCAAAATTGTGGAGGGCTGAATATGTCGATCAGACTGACAACGGGAAGCCGCATCGCGGAAACTTCGTCTAAGGGCAATCAGGAAAAATGGCTGGCAGATGGCCGCTGGTACAAGCTGGATCTGTTCGGCTACGAGGGACTGGCTGAAGCCGTGACCTCCGCGCTGCTGGCACAAACCAATACCGGCGCGTTGGGCTTTCGCTACGTGACCTACCGCATGGAGCGGCTGGAAGTCCACGGTCATACCCGCAACGGCTGTTCCAGTGCCAACTTTCTGCGCAAGGGCGAGGCCATTCTGACCCTTGCGGAGCTGCTGCGAAAAGGCGTTGGCCCGGACTGGCAGACCGCGGTAAACCGCCTGCCCAATCTTCAGAGCCGCCTTGCGTGGTTGGTGGAGCAGGTTGAGCGGCTGACGGGGCTTGACCGCTTCGGCACCTATCTGACGCTGCTGTTCGAGGTGGATATGCTGTTCGGCAACGAGGACCGGCATCTGAACAACATCGCTGTGCTGCGCTGCGGTGATGGCTTTGACTACTGCCCCATCTTTGACTTCGGCGCGGGTTTGCTGTCCAACACACGGGACTATCCCATGGAAATCGAACCGGCCGCATTGGTGCGTCAGCTCAAGGCTCAGCCCATGAAAACGGGCTTTGTCCGACAGGTCCACGCGGCGCAAAATCTCTATAGGCCGCAGCTTCGCTGCGACTTTGCCGAAAAAGAGATCATGGCCTCCCTTTCGAAGCCGCTGGAGTTTTACGCCAAGCGGGATGCTCCCTATATCCGTGACCGTGTGACGGCCTGCATCAAATTCCAGCGGAAAAAGCTATTCTGATTTTCTGCCGTCCTCCCGCAGCCACGCGCCCCGCAACACCATGCGGAGATACGCCGCCCGCCCGATGCCGTGGTCCTGCGCGGTGCGGGTGAGCCGCTCATATTCTGCCTGCGTCAAGCGGAGATTTACCTGCTTTTCCCGTAAGTTCTCTTTGTTCTTCATCTGATGATCCTCCCTATTATTCTTTTTTCGGCTTGGTATATATTTATCTCAGTATCGCTCTACTCAGTCTTATTAGACGCTGAAAATCAGCGCACTTGAACGCTGATTTTCAGCGTTCTTGAAATTCGAAAATCGAAAGTCAAGAAATTCGGTTTTCGAATTTCAGGGGGTACAGTGCAGACGGCTTCCCCAACCCCTGCCGTTTCCGGCGCAGCAGGCCAGCTTGCTCCAGTTCGGATAGCAGCTTCTCCGCCTTGCTGTGGGCGCAGCCCAAGTCCTCCATAATGTGACTGATGCCATAGTAAACAAAGGCACGCCCTTGCTGATCGAACCACCCGCTTTTGCGGGAAAGTCCCATTTTGTCCAACAATAATCCGTAAAGTAATTATGCTTCACAATTCATGTTTTTGAATGGTTCCTCCGTAAACAGCACCTTTGGAACACGGTAAAATGTAAATAGCTCTGATTCATGCTCGTAGAAATAATCCATATTGTTCCTCCTTGCCCGTTGGGGCATAAAAATAGCGGAGGCAGGCATTTGACCTGTCTCCGCTTGCGTTGATTTTTTGCTTTTGTTTCCTTCTTGGGGCGTTATTTGGACTCTCGCAGGATCTCAAGCGCGGCGCTTTTGATGTTGTTCATCGCACCTACCCACGCCATTTGATCCCGCGCCTTCAGATTCTCGTTTACGCCCTGTGCCTCTGCCATCTGGCGGATGATGGCTTCCAGCAGCTTGTCCTCTGTGGTGTCCGGTTCCGGCGGCAAAAGGCAGGGATAATACTGCTCGCCCCGCAGCTCGTAGTAAAGACCGTTCTCAAAAATGACCGGCGGCAATGGCGGTAAATTCTGCTCCATAAACCTCGCTCCTTTCTGCCTCTATTGTACGGAAGAAATTTGTATAGCGCCAGTATGCGAAAATCATCGCTCTCCCCTGTCCTTCGCGCGGTAACGGGCCTCCAGCAGCTTCATGATCTCCCGCTCCATCTGCTGCGCAGAGTAATTGCGCGGGAAATACTTCCGCAATGACTCGGTTTTGATGCGGACCTGCTCTTTCTGATTGGGCTTTTCCTCGGTAAGAATGGCGTACAGCACTTCCGGTGTCAGCTTTGCCTCGCGGGAGAACTGCTTCATGCGGAGTGCCTGTGACAGCGACGGTGTGGCGTCCTCCCGCCCGATCAAGTCCCACAGCTCCGCCTGCTCGTCGCGGGTAAGATAGGACAGCTCAACAGCGGGTGAAAAGGCAATGCGGCCATCGTCTACCATCTGAAGCAGCGGCGGAACAAGGTTGGTCAGGCGAATGTAGCGAAATACAGTATCACGGCTTTCGCCAGACTCATGGCCGATTACCGATGCGGTATCATATTTTGTCGCAACTTGCGACTGATTTTTCTTTGGCCTCCCCGCTTGCCGTTTCATGGCCTCCAACTTCATCTTGTAAGCAAATGCCTTTTCGCTGGGCAGCAGGTTTTCCCGCTGAAGGTTGCTGTCCACCATCAGGATCACCGCTTCATCGTCGGTCATTTCCCGCACCAGCACCGGCACGGTGGGCAGGCCCAATTTCTGCGCAGCCAGACGCCGCCGATGCCCGCTGACCAACTCGTAGCCCTCCCCTTTTGGCCGGGCCAACAAGGGCGATAGAATGCCGTGGACACGGATGCTCTCCACCAGCTCGTCCATGGCGGCATCCCCCCGCACCCGATAGGGGTGCTTTGCAAAGGGCGACAGCTTGTCCGGTGGAAGCTGCGAGATAAATTCCTTCACCATACCGCACCTCCCTCCGAAAGCGCGGCGGACACGTTCACATGGTAGTGAAGGTCGGAGCCGCGATAGTGGTAGTCCGCGTCAAAGGAATGGAGCCAACCGGCATTTTGCACATTCGCGTTTCCCCTCTCTTTTTCGGCCTGTAACCCTTGCGGCGCAAGGCTTTTTCGTACTTGTGCCCCTTGGGCTTCCACGGTCGGCACAGAGGAGCTGGGGCATCTTGAGATGGTCGGCACCATCGTCCACCAGCTCACGCGGAACCTCACGGTAGATCAGATCAAGGAGGCCGGCTTCGATACCTATTTCGTCGACCACACGACCGGCGTGTTCCCGCAGTTCGCCTCCGGCTATCCGTGGTCGGCGGCGACGATGCAGGTCACGGGCGATACCATCGCCGACCTCACCGAGGACCTCGCCGCCGAGCAGAAGGCGCGCGTGACCTACGATAACATCCTGCGCCTTTCCGACGATCCCGACGTCAACGACGTCATCAAGTTCCTGCGGGCGCGCGAGATCGTACACTTCCAACGCTTCGGCGAGGGGCTGCGGCTTGCCAAGGAAAAGCTCGACGAGAAGAACGTCTACTTCGTCAACCCCAGCTTCGACCGATAAAGGAACGGGAGGGCGTCCCTGCGGACGTCCTCCCGATGTCAGGACTTATGCGCGAGCAGCTCCGCGAGCCGCCTGCGCTTCGTGCGCTGGTCGCCCTCGATGTGGAGCTTGGAATAGATCTGGTTTACATATTGCTTGACGCTTCCCTCGGAGAGAAACAGCTTTTCCGCGATCTCCCGGTTCGTCAGCCGCTGTGCTATCAGGCCGACCAGCGCATATTCCCGCTCCGTCAGCGCGGCGAACGCTGCGGGGCGGACCGTCCCGCTCTGCCGCCGCTCCCCTGCCTCGCCCAGCGCGAGCATCCGTGCCGTGAGCGCGGTCTGCGGTCCTGCGGCAAGCAGCGGCTTGAGATAGCGGTAGTTCTCCGCAAACGGCATCACGATACCGTCCGGCGCGGCGTCGGTAAGCGCCTGCGCCAGCAGCGTCTCGGCTTCCCCGCGCTTGCCCAGCCGCTCATAGGCCGACGCAGTCTGAAGGCGAACGTGCAGCGCGACGAGCGCATAGTGCATCCCCTCGCACAGGGCGAGCAGACCTTCGCTGCGGCCGATCACCTTGGCGTAAGCGCCCTGGGCAAGATACACCTGATTTTCGATCATCTCGATCATCGGCCGGCCCGGCGCGAGGATGCTGACCGAGGCGAGGCGGTGCTCGGCAAAGACCTCCGGAATTAGTTCGGTCTCGCCCCGCAGAGCGTGGCAGTAGGCGCTGACGGCGTTCCAGAGGTTGAGCCACGAGGCGTTGTGGTGCCGCAGCAGTTCCGTGCGGCGCTCGGCAAAGCTGCGGTGAGGACCGACCTCCGCATACCGGGAGAGGCGCTGCGCGAGGAAGTCGCAGCAGAGCGCCATATTCTCCTGCCCGTTGCCCTCGATCTGCGCATAGGCGCTCTCCAGCGCGATATGCGCGTCGGTGAAGCGCCCCTGCACAAAGGCGGCCTCGGCGCGCATGATGGTCTCCGCGCCCTGACCGTGACCGTTGGTGATCTTATAGTAGTGCGGCATACATTCGGCCATCTCGGCAAGCTCGCCCGCAAGCTCGCCCGGGGCGCGGTAGAACATCATCAGCACGGACGGCGAGCCGAAGGTCCAGCCGCCGCTCGAGCGGATGCTGATGGCGGGACGGGACATCTGCGCGCTGGCACTGCGGTGCAGACGGCTCATGGCGCTGATGTCGTTATAGCAGAGGAAGCTCATGATAAGGTCGCATTCGCCCAGCAGGTTGCCGCGCTCCTCCGCGGGCAGCTCGGGATGCTCCTCCAGTGCGGCGAGCAGGAGCGCCTTGAGCTCCAGCATTTTCGGGATATTGCGCCAGTTGAACATACTGCGCATCAGCACCAGAAGTGCGAACGGGTGCGCCTTCAGAGCATCGGCGGGACATTCGTCGAGAGCGGCCGGCACCTCCGACGGGGGCAGCGACGCGAGCAGGATGCCCGCATCCTCCTGCACCACGCGCAGCAGCGCGTCGTAGTCCCCGCAGCGCCGGTAGGCCGCCATGGCGTGAAGATACTGCCCTCGCTCCTCGTACCATGCGCCGTAGCGCTCCCGGCAGCGCCGCTGCGTCTCCGCGTCCAGCGTCCGGAAGGTGCGCTCCGCACATTCCTTCATCATGTGGTGGAAGCGGTAGGTCACGCCGTCCGGCAGACGCTTGACAAAGGCGTTCTGCGCGGTCAGCACGGCGAGCAGCTCCTCCGCGTCGGCGTTCCCGGTGACAAAGCGCGCCATTTCCGCGGTAAATTCGTCGGCAAGACCCATCACCGCGAGAAATTCCTGCTGCCGCTGCGGCAGCGGCTCGATCATGGCAGCGGTGAACATGGTGAAAATATCGGAATCGCGTTCGGGCAGCGTCCCATGCTCCGAGAGCGTCCGCAGGTTCAGGTAGACGGCGGAGAACCAGCCCTCGCTGGAGTAGAGCAGCGATTCCGCCTGCGCGTCGGAAAGCTCCGTGCCGCAGCGGTGCGCGTAAACGGCCAGCTCCGTATGGTTCAGCCGCAGCTGCTCTGTGCCGAGCCGGTAGACCCTCGCCCCCAGCCGGACGATCTCTGCGGCGGGCAGAAAGCGGTCGCGGCTGGCGATGATCAGGTGGACGTTGGCGGGCAGGCGGCCCACAAGCATACAGAGAAAGGCGGTCACGCGTTGGTCTGTGAGCAGGTGAAAATCGTCGATGAACAGATAGCAGGGCGTTTCCCCCGCCAGCTCATGGCAGAGATCGTCCGCCAGCAGCCCTCCGCCGGCGGCGTCCGTGGGACAGGCATACTCCCGCAGCAGGTCGATGCCCGCGCGGGCAAAGGCGTCCTGCGCGCTCCGCCAGAAGATCGCAAGATTGTCGGAATACACGCTGATGCGGACGACGCGCAGCGGCCCGGCCTTTGCGCGCTCCTCCAGATACCAGTTCACCGCGGTGGTCTTTCCGTAGCCCATCGGGGCGACCACGGTGGTCAGCGCGCAGCGGGAGATCGGCCGCAGGCTCTCCTGCAGCCGCTCGGATATGTAGATGGTGTTCAGCTTCCACTTTGGCTTCGGCATGGCGCTTCCTCCGTGCGGCGATGTGCTCTGACCATATTTTATACGAAAACCGGCCCGCTCGCAAGCGGCAAAAAGAAAAGAGGAATGCGCGGCATCCCTCTTTTCTTCTCTGCTGTTTTATGCGTTGATGGCCTCGTCATAGACGGCGGCAGCGGTAGGATAACTCGCCAGGAGCTTATCGCGGAAGGTGTTGACCAGCTCCTCGTTTCCGTACACGGAGAGCACGCTCTGCCCGACTGTGACGATGACCAGCTTATCCGGGAAGCCGCACATCCAGCGCTTGGCCTGAATGGTCGTGCGCAGGTCGTCCGCGAGCCTGGCGACGTTGTTCGCGTCGGCGACATGGAACGCGCCGCAGGTGAAGGTGTTCAGATTCATCATGTGAACGAGCGAGGCGGCGCTGTCGATGAGCGAAGCGTCGTCCGCCGGGAAGGTGAGCAGATAGCTGAGGCTGTCGGCATTGCTCGCGTCGAAGCTGCCGGGCGCGCCGTCTACGGCGTGCTCGGAATCCCCACCGGCGGCAGGGAACTTTTCTTCATCGCTGTATGTATTCCAGATCGCGTTGAGGATCGTCAGCGCGTCGTCGACAGCCGCGGCGGGCTTGTCCTCTGCCGGGGTCTCGGCCTTGGGCGTCTCGGTCGGCGGCTCTGCGGGCTTTTCCTCCGCAGGCTTTTCAGTCGGCTTGGGCTCGGGCTTCTGCTCAGGCTGCTTGGCAGGCTCCTTTTCCGGCTCCCCGGCAGGCTCCTGCTCGGGCTTGCTGTTGTCCGTCGGCTCCTGCTCTGCCGGCTGCGTCTGCTCGGGCTGCTCCGGCTCG
>OLRZ01000436.1_pt1 | contig 35360 bp, 40 predicted proteins | sample 1671931 | NCBI WGS metagenome assembly OLRZ01 (sample SAMEA3136627, study PRJEB25190) | human gut metagenome | reverse complement strand
AACGGCATTCTCAATATCAGCGTCATCGACTTCCTGCTGGATGACACGCTTGTCTAAATCCGCTAGGACACACAAAGAACGGCTTAGCTAAAGCAAATAAAATGTAGCACCCTTCTCGGGTGCTATTTTCTGTTCATAAGGAGGCCACGCATTGAACCCCATCAAAACCAAACCACCAGACCGCGTTCCGCGCATTAAGGCCGACGCCGCACGAGCACCAAAAGAGCTCATGCGGCGTTCGCTTTTATCGGCAATGAAGCAAGCCATGGCCTCGTGCCTTTCGTCAACAGGTTTCCGAAGAATACAAAACTTTATAGGCGGATGACAACTAAGCCGGTGGAAACAGAGGCGCGAGGATAGAGAAATATAGTTATAGCAGTCGATATTTGTATATTGACTGCTGCAATATCATTATTTTGTATGATATAATGAATTGTAATCTATGGTTAATAGTCCATATTGAAAGGATTCACTGTATTTATGAGATTAAAGAAACTATTTGTAACCATATTTGCGAACAAACCGTTCCAAACCATTATACATTTTTTGGCGGCGTTCCTACTTCCGTATTTATTGTCAACAAGTACGTTTACAGGGACGTGGTATGAACGCATTTGGAGCATTCTTACTCAGAGGCAGACCATGGTTTTCTTTGCAATATATATTGTTTTCATAGTATTTTTTAACATGGCGGACAGTCGAAGACAAGCAAGCACCGAGCATGCTGCAATACTGAGCGCCACTAAAGACGAATTGTCGCGTATATTTAGTTGTATGTCGATTTGCCTACTAGATAATGAAAGTGGGAAGATAGAGTTGTCTTTTGAGGATGTTGCTCAAATGGTTTGTGATTCATTGTACACTATTCTGTCAAAAAAATTCCATGATTGTGAGATAAGGGTAAATGTTACTAAACAGTTTTCTTTTAATCAAGAACTAATGTACTGTACAGCAGGCTACAAATCGTACAATCGTGGAAAAGGCGCGACGGGAGCAAAACGATTGGCTGAGTGCAAGCAATATATAAAAACAATCTTTGATAATAATGAGGAAAATTATGATATAATAATGAGCAAGGCAGAAATACAAGAAAATTTGTATTTTAGCAAGACAAAAGCAGCAAACAAACACCTTCAGCAGTATATTGCCATACCCTATAAGGGAGACTACGAAAGGATATGTTTTATATTGCAGTTGGATTCAACTGTAGAAAAAACCTTTGGAAGAACTAGAAAGAAGGTTGAGGAATTCATAAATGCGTATGTTTGGCCGTTTGTCCCATTGTTAGGTTACGCATATGCTTTTGACAATGTTTTTCATGGAATAGGAGGTGAATGCAGTGGTAAACAAGAAAGCGATAAGAATTATTGAGTACAGATGTACTATCACTAAGAGTCATAGGCAGATTGTTAATCGGCGCAGGGATATTGACACATTAATGGATCAAATACGGACGGGGAATCAGTGTAGTATACAAGCGCCACGAAAGATTTCCTCCCATCTACCGATTGGTTATTCGTTTAATGATTTTGAAAAATAGCAGGAAAGCGCCCCTCGCGGGCGCTAATTTTACGTCCATAAGGAACTGATACATTGAGAGATACAAAAACCAAACCACCAGACCGCGTTCCGAGCATTAAGACCGACGCCGCACGAGCACCGAAAGAGCTCATGCGGCGTTCGCTTTTATCGGCAAGGAAGCAGGCACAAGACGTTGCGGAGCCGCAGCAGCCGCATGATGAACAGCCTGAGCGATATGCAGAGGAGCGTATTGAGCAAGCCGCCGTATAAAACAGAACAGGCAATCTCAGGGAGGAACGGAGCAAAGCCGTTCCTCCTTTTATTCTGCCGAAAACAATGCCGTGCGGCAAGGCCGGGAATACGCCAGAAAAAATGTCCAAGTCTCACGGCTGACAGCGCAAGGTGCTCCTCAAAGCATTAAGCGGATTACTGAACCATCTAAAGCGACAGCGAAAGGAACGGTAAAAGCCACACAGCGCGGCGTTAAGACTGCACAGCATGCCGTCAAAACAGCCGAGAGGGCAGTTAAAACCACACAACATGCGGCAAAGGCTGCGCAAAGAACCGCGCAAGCTACTGCAAAGGCGGCTCAAACGGTAGGGCGCACAGCGCAGCTTGCCGCTAAAGCCGCAGCGACAACCGCAAAGGCTGCTGTAAAAAGCATTGCCGCTATTATTAAAGCTATCATCTCAGCAATAAAGGAACTTGTTGCGGTAATCGCCGCCGGAGGCTGGATAGCTATCGTAATTGCAGTATTAGCGGTACTCGTGGTTGCCCTGCTGTCATTGTTCGGTGTGTTCTCCGCAAATGAAGCGGCTGACGGCGATAAGCCTATGACAGAGGCCATAGAAGCCATCAACACCGAGTTTAAGGATGAAATAGAAAGCAGAATTGCCGAGCCGACTGCACAAGGCGCTGCCGATGTTGTAGAGATTATCTATGAAGGCGATATGGAGAGCATCGAAAGCACCGTACCGAATTGGGCCGACGTGGTGGGCGTATACGCCATAAAAGTTGGTGCGGATGCAGAAACCCCATCCGACGTAACGGAAATGTCGCCTGAGAACGCAGAAAAACTCCGTAGGGTGTTTCTTGATATGAACAAGGTTTTATACCGCACAGAATCCGAAACCGAAACTGTCATAGTAACCGATGAATACGGCGCTATTGTTCTTGACAAGAACGGGAAGCCGACTACAGAGAGCAAGACAACGCTGTTCATATACGTCAATGTGTTGAGCATGGATTACCGCGACGGCGCGGATATGTACCAATTCAACGCTGACCAGAACGAAATGCTTACCGAGCTTATGCAGCCCGTATACTATCCGCTTTTTTCGGAGTTGCTTGGCGATGCCGTGGGCAACGGCGGAACATACGGCTTGGGTTTAGACATCAATCCGGATCTTCCATCGACCGAGTTTGGCGCGCAAATCGTTTCGGCTGCCAAGAAATACATAGGCCGCAGTTATTCCAGCATAGATTGTTCCGGCTTAGTGCGGGCTGCATACCGTGACTGCGGCTTATCCTCCATGAACGGGTTAACGTCCACAGGCATGGCGCAAAAATGCCGCGACATGAATGTGCTGTTTACTGACGCTTCAAAGCTTCAGGCAGGCGACCTCATCTTTTTTGCCCGCAAGGACGCTTCCCGCGGCGAAGGTTATTGCACGGACACCCGGCGCTGCGGAACAGGCAAATGCAAACGCTGGATGCAGATACACCATGTTGCCATATACATCAACGGCAAATTTCTGATTGACAGCACCGGCGGTAATAACTCCGTACAGATACGCAAACATTGGGGAAGAAGCGGCTCCGAATGGGAGTGGATCTGCTTCGGCAGGCCGACAAGTTAAAAGAAAGGAATCATAATGAAAAGTCACACTACCAAGAGGGCGGCGTTAATTGCCGCTCTTTCTATCTTAGCTGCCATAATAGGCATTGCCTTATCTGTGCAGCATGGGAACGGCGATGCTTTTGTTGAAATCAAGCCCATACCCACGCCGAAAGCCACCAATGTGATTTCATCAACTTCCCTGCCCTCTCCTACTGCGCTGCCATCACCAACGCCGGAAGCAACATTGCAGCCGACTTACCCATCCGCAGCGACTCCCGCTCCCGTGCAGGACGGCAAGGCTTTTTTCACGCTCAGTATTCTGAACGATACCATATCCGTGGCATACGGCGTGGAAGAATCAACGCTCAAAAAAACTCCCGGCTGGCTTACGACTTCCGTATTGCCAGGCGAGAATGGTATGTGCGTTGTCTACGGCCATCGCAACCGTAATCATTTGAAGATACTCGAAAAAGTCACCGTAGGCGACATCATTACGGCAACCAAAGACGGCATAGCCTACACCTATACCGTTTCAGATGTTGCCATCTACGAAAGCACATCGGACTGGCGGCTCCCAACGCTGGACGGAAGTACGCTTGTGCTTGTGACCTGCTATCCGTTCAGATACTCGGGACATGCGCCGGGCAAGTATCAGGTTATGTGCCTAATGGATTGAGTTAATGGGGCAAAGCAAATATAGTTTTGCCCCATTATTTTTAGAGCATTAGCCTAGTTTTCTCCAAGCATTCATACCAACAATACCATCACTGGTAAGTCCTGCTGATGTCTGGAAGTGTTTGACTTTGTTTTCAAGCGTCGAGTCAAAAGTTGTTGATGTTCCAAGTTCAGAATACCCTCTAGCCGTAAGTCTAATTCTCAGAAAACGCACCGCATCATTAACGTTACCCCCTTTAACCTGCGGAAGAAGCGAATTCCAAGTTGTAGCACCAATGATGCCATCATCTGTATACCCTTTTGCAGTCTGGAACTGCTTAATTTTTGCATCGGTAACATTTCCTTGCTTGCCATCCAGGGTACCGCAGTTGTAGCCGAGATTACTCAAGCGGAATTGTGCTATCTTCATGAATTCAAACTCGGTATTGGCGTTACTGCCATAATCAATTGCAAGGATAAATGTTTCGCTATTATTGTGGAAATAGTTTCCCTGCCCGTTTCCATTAAGAAAACTCATTACGTTTATCCGGATGTGTCAACAAATAAAGCCACCATCGAAGTAAATAGATTACATTTGGCACTACACAGCCGGCTACCGCAGGCGATGGCAATAAATCTGAATATCAAGCGCCCGCAACACACAGTATTTTAACCCCCCATAGCAACCATCAGGTAATTCCCTACGGCTTATTTCTAAGGCCGTCTTGCAGTATTAAAAAGCAAGTCATGTCTGCCAGAACATGACCTGCTTATAATTACTCTTTAGACTTCACACAATTTGGCCCATGTGTTTGCGCCACATACGCCATCTGATGTAAGACCATTTGCCGTTTGGAACTGCTTGAGTTTGTTCTCGCTCCCGGTTCCAAAAAGACCATCCGGGGTTCCGACATTGTAGCCATTAAGATTGAGCAGTGCCTGAACAGCTTTTGCTCCGCTTTGCTGGCCAACCTGCTTTTTCACAATGGGGAAAAGCAAGCTCCATGTTGCAGGGCCCACAAGACCATCAATACGGGTACCTTCGGCAGCCTGATAACGCTTTACATCATAAGTAAGCTGTACATCAAATGTAGAATCTACGGTACCGGAAAAAAGGTTCTCTACAGCCATCCGCCGTTTTATCTGGTGAACTGCTGCCCCGGTATCTCCCTGACGGTAGATTGTATTGCCATTTCCGCCAGTACTGCCACCGCCGGTACCAAAGTACTGACCGGCGCCATCAGGAGGAGTAGCAATGCAAAGCGATGCCCATGTGTTTTCGCCTACAATGCCGTCAGAAGTAAGATTACGTAGTGTCTGATACGCTTTTACGGCTGCCATGGTACCTGATCCAAATATTCCATCAATGAGAACACTATGTTTCTGATAGCACAATAGCATCTGAAGTGCTCGAACCTCATCCTTTGTTCCTCGTCCCATTTTGAGAATAGGGAACAGCTTCTTCCATGTTATAGGCCCTACGTTTCCATTAGCCGTAATACCATTTGCCTGCTGATATGCTCTGACGCATGCGTCGGTTGCGCTGTCATACGTACCGCTGACGGCCAAGTGATAATTTAGAGATAGGCGTTTCTGAAGCTGCTTTACAGTAGTATTGCTATCTCCCATTTCGCAAAGAGTAGTAGAATCACCATTCTGGTCTATTAGAACCTCATTTTCAAAAGGTTCATCCAAAGTAAGCGACTGCCATGTCTTTTCACCGCAAACACCATCAGCATCAAGCTGACGCGCCGCCTGATATGCTTTTAGGACAGTTTCAGTGCCAGTACCAAACAGGCCATCAGGAGTACCTACAGGATAATTCTGATAGTTGAGCAGCGCCTGCATGGCAGGGGCCCCGGCCTGAGAGCCTGTACGTTTCTTAAGCACAGGGAAAAGCCGCTTCCAGGTGCCGGAACCAACCAAACCATCCGCAGTAAGGCTATTTGCAGTCTGGAAAACCTTGACCTTGGCTTCAAGCACATCATCGAAGAAGTTATTCACTATGAAAGAACTATCTTCGGCCCAGAATCTGCGCCGAATCATCTCTATTTTGTCGCCGCTATCACCTTTGCGGTATACGGGGCTGGAGTAGCTACCGGAGTGCTGAACGACTTCGTCAGCAGATGTACGAATGTCGGGATAACCGGGCAAAGGGCCGTAAGTTAGTGCATCCGCAACAACAGGCAGCTGAATAACATCGGCTTCTGTTATGTTATAGTCAAGCCAGTCAAACTTGCCCCATGCATTCCAAGCAGGATCAGCAGAGAACTGTGTAACAACAACACCATAGGCTGCACCTTTTGCTTCGATGACACGATCTTTGCCGACGTATATACCAACATGATATATACCCTTGTCGTTTTTCTTGAACACTGCCACGCCAGGTGTATGGGGCATGAGGCTCATATTGGTGGATTTATCTGAACACCAATTCCTATACATACCACCAGAATAACTGTCACAATTGCTAACACCGCGCTTAAGAAGGAACCACTCTATAAGACCGGAGCAATCGGTTACCAGTTTCCCCATCCAGCGGGAACAATCACCAAGATAGTATGAAGAACCGTTTTCAGGATCTGCAGAAGCTCTATTTTCAAGAAGCTGCTGGGTACAAATCTGACCATAGGTTCCAAGGACGTAGCCGCAGCCTACTCTTGACTTGAGAAAATCTATAAAGTCGGATGCATCCTGAGGAGCTATTCCTGTGTTGTTAGGATCTTCAGTGCCGGTAGGCGGTATCATGATGCTGCAAATGTTATTTCCATTGGTAGCGTCATTTTCATTGAAAAAAACACTGTCACCAAGAGCGAGGATTGAGTGGCGAAGTTTACTAAAGGTACCACGCTTTATAAACTGTCCATGCACAGTAGTCCATTCACTTATGGATGCTATGCCAAACAAATTACACAGTTCAGCCTGTGTTGATGCGTTTAGAGATTTTACCCCACGATGAAATAGCTGGTCATTTAACAGAGTATTCCTGTCCAAACGAGAGATATACAGCGGGTCAATATTAGTTAGTTCATACGCTAGTTCACAAGCAAGCCGCCATGTTGCAGGTATTGGTTTAGTAAGAACAGACTCGCCTGCTTCTAGGTCAACCCCCATCGGATTCGAGGCTATATCATTTGTATGGATATGTGTTAGCCCTGTATATGCATTTTCCATATAAAGGACTTCGCGCCAAGAACCCCATGGTAGGGAATAACCGCCGACAGTGCGGTCAAAACTCATACCTTTACCATTAAGTACCCTACGATACCTAAGACGATTGAGCATTTCTTGTGCCACTGCTACCATAGCATCAGCATTGTTTTCTTCAGCAATAATCGCTCTTGCAATAATTTCGGCATCACTTCTCGTGTTGTCAGGACCGGGAGTTTTAAGTGTAGCAGTTTGATATTCGGGAAGAACAATTCCTGCCCATTGCCGTATCATTGTATCTGTAAGTGTCATTTGAATTCCTCATTTCATTTATTAGTCTCTGCCAGCATTATTTGAAGAATAACAGAATTTAATGAAATAAGGGAGTGACAGTACCGCGCCACCTACTTAATATACTCGGTCATCAAACGTTTATGATATTCGTCTTCAAAGTCTGAAAGCCGGTTTATAAAGGATGGAACGAAATATTTTATACTGTCGATAGAATAAGGGGCGACAAGATAGTCGCGGCAGGCTTCGTTTTTAGTATAAAAAGCTCTACGATCATTACTGTAATACAGCTTAATGTGGCAACAAAAGGCTGCCTCGTCTGGCGATGGTGCTTCAGCTATAGTATCTCCGTTTTCAATTTCTGTGTAATAATCAAAATACACTCTTTTATACAATTCCAACGAAATGTAATTATTTTCGCCTGTGCCACAAAGCTGCGGAGCTGACACATAAAAGTTCTCACCCATATATACTTGTTCCGCTACTGGACCCGTTTCGTAATATGTGTCGGTATAGGATAAATCGATATTGCCGGTAGCTGCGTTTAACCACAGGCAATTTGTATATTGAGAAAATATAAGCCACTGATTGCCGTTATAGCTGAAGCTTCCCAAATGCCAACCCATTACTGCATTCTTTGCCGAATAACCGGATGGCTCCCCTTCAAATATAACAGCAAAACCATAATTTCTGAAGTATTTCAAAATGAGACAGATCTTGTTATGGGACGGAACCTCAGTGATATAGATGCTATGCAGGGTATCATAAGATTCAAGCTTTTGTATCTGTTCGATGCCTTCTATACCGGCATTTGAAAGGAAACTGATAACGTCAAAGCTGTTATCATCATAATAATTATTCTGAACTGAATCGGCAATATCCCTTATTTCCTCAATGGCATAGCTCCTGCTTCGAAGTCCGTATGTTTTTTCGCTGTTCTGGTTTTCGATATAATAGCAGAAGTTGCTGTCCGCAGGGTAAATGTCTTCCGTATGGGAAGACAACACATAGCTGTATTTGGACATCACGCTTGCGTCGGCAGGGATAAAGCCTTCCTCTCCGATATTTTGTGTTTCGGATGGGATGGAAGAAATATACATACTATCCTGTGATTCCTCATTAGGCAATGACGGGAAAGCGGGTGTAGGTATTGGGTTATTGGCTTGAGTATCAATTACAGTCTGAGAAACGCACCCGCACAGCATGAGGCAGCAGAGGATAGCTATCAAAAGGCGCATGGTAAGACCTCCCGCAAAATAGTAAGTATAGTATAGCATGAATATGTGAATAAACTTAAAACCAAAGTTTGTCATCAAAAAAGGCTAATGGCTCCATTATGTCACTTTAAACGAAAGATACAATGCTTTACTATTTGTGATTAAGGGATCCCAAATAGTAAATTCAAACGAAAGGAATACGAAAAAATGTCTGTTGTTTCTGTTGAACAGATGAATAACGGTGGAACCCTCCATCAAGGTGATACTGGAACCGCAGTAACTCAGCTGAAAAAGTATCTAAATACAGCTGGTTATACTGTTTCGTCCTCTGGTAATTCTTATGATACCACAACGGTAAATAAGGTTAAATCTTTCCAGAATGATTATGGGGCTATTGTTGATGGCATTGTAGGCAATAAGTCTTGGATGCTTTTGAAAAAGTTTTATGATTCATATACCAATCCCGTTTCAATCAACAGCGGGCCAAATTACAAATATGGTCCAAATGCACCAATGGTATCTGATATTAAAACCTTTCAGACTAACCTTTCAAATATTGGTTATACTGCCATTGGCACAGCAGATGGAATATTCGGCAAAGCTACTTTAAAAGCAGTTCTCCAGTTTCAGCTTCAAAATGATATGAGCATAGATGGCATTGCCGGAAGCTCAACAAGGCAGAAAGCAGCAACAATATCCGCTTATGCTGATAACCGTAAAAACTGGGGAAAACCTTACATCGGCTACAAATGCGCCGATAAGAAGGCATCTATGTCTGAATCAGAAGTAGTTGCAAGGTGTATCTATGGAGAATCAGATAGCAGCACTACTGGTCAAAAGGCTGTTGCTCAAATTATTGCTAATCGAGTTCGTTTGAGCGGCTATCCCAATACGGTTAAGGATGTGGTTTTTCAGAACAGTTCTCAGTTTACTTCCATGTATAAGACTAATGGCGAAACAACTGCTCCTAGAAGGACATCTACGAAATGGGCTAATGCTATTTCAGTAATAGGCTCTGCTTTCTCTTCAAGTAAAACGTACCATTCGGAGTTACGTAGTGGCAACTATACGAATTTCAAGTCATCTGAAGCGGGTATTCCGAGTGGGGCAACCCCCTATCCGGGGAATCCTATTGGCGGTAACTATTTTTATAAATAAATAACCAACAGTGCAGAGCACAAAGCTCTGCACTGTTTCCCCATATTAATCAAAATAAAGCTCGAGGCTCCGAAGATCATCGGTCGGCTCCGAATCGGCATTTCGATAATAAACTGTTATATAGTGCGGCGCAGCTTCGCCCATTATGGAAGCGCTTTCAATGCTGTAAAGCTCCATGATAGCGCAATTTGAGCGCAGCGACCCTATCAATAGCTCACGCCATTCGTCGTTTGTATGCCCCGCCGGAAGAATGCCCCATTGAGACGCAAATGGCCAGCCGCTGTATATGAGCAACTCCAAGGCCGGGACGCCGTCCTTAATATCGAATACGCTGACCCATTTATCTCCCATGGTCGTATTGTGGTCAACCTGAACTATGACTTCCTCAACGCCGTCGTTATCGATATCTGCAAAATCGGCTGTGAGCCAAACCCCATCATACGGCAGACAAGGTATATCAATATCCACTTCTTTCCCGCCGGAATCCTTAAAGCGAAGCGCCGGTTCATTATCAGAGAGCCTGACCAGCGTTGCCAATATACGGCCGGATACCCCGTCATATATCAGATGAGCATCGGATTTGGCGTCGCTCGGGCGGGCATAAATCGTGTTCGAGCCGGCTTTGGCGCTGTGAGAAGCCTGAGATACCATGGTAGGCATAGTTCTGCCGTGTTCATTGCCGTCAAGCTCCGGGAACACCCTGCTCCACGTCACCCGTTTTACGGCCCAGCCCTGACCGGTGAACGCACAATCCACATACCATGAGCCGTCGTAATTTGAAGTGGCTAAATCATACTGCCTTACGCGCAGCAGGGGTCTATCGTCATCCCCGCGGACTATCTGTGCCCCAAGGCAATTATCATTGATATCTTTAAATTGACTTAAATAATCGGTTTTATCCGGCAGGTCGGATATATCCGGCAAAATATAATCCAGCGGCAGCTCAACTAATTTATCATTTTCAACCTTGAAAATATGTATTTCTCTGCTGGGGCCGCTGCTTCCGGCAAAAGCCAGCTGTATTAACATTTCATCCTTGCCGTCACCGTCAAAATCGCAAACTGGCACATCGGTCGGTTCAAGGCTGTCACGTCCTGTTTCATGGTCAACGAACCACCACCATCCGGGAATTTCTTCTTCTAAGGTTTTTCCTCTTCCGCGGGTAACTGTCAGCTTTGCATAGTCCTTATCCACTATCGACAATGCCGCAGCGTCCTCAATACCGTCTCCATCAAAGTCAATGATCTTTCCGTCAGCCGGTTTTTCAGTATCCCACTCTGCCATATCCTCTGTTTCAACCTTATCGGCAGCAGGCAAGGACGCACTATGCTGACAGCCGGACAGCATAAGGCAGCAAAGCAATGCAATAAAAACCCTCATTCTCATGTTGACCTCCTGCGCAGCTTTATTGTTTTATTATATATTGCCTTTCAAATTATGTCACGTTCATCCGCCATAAGTAAAATAAAATTAACATTTTGCAGAATAATAAAAAGCGCTGCGCCGATAGAGGCGCAGCTATATATATAATCTTCCGGCCCCACCCCTGCCACTATAAAATGAAGATATTACCCGTCGGCTGTTTCGCGGCTCCTATCCGACAACACTTACTATTTACTTTTTCTTCTGGACTCCGCTTTCGTGTACCCCTAACTGCGCCTGCTTGTAGAGTTGATTCCCCAACACCGAGATTCCGCAGGACAGCACTCCTTGAATAGTTGAACGGATACTCCAATCTATAAGCACATTTAAATACAGCGCCACAGCGAGAGGCACGAGAGCTTGATCTATCTGTGCCGTAATCTCAAAGTCCAATTACTTCACCTCTTATGCATTGACTTAAGATCAGCTTTGGATCTGGTTCAAACACGCGACTATGCGATTGATGGCTTTAGCTTGAATTCGCTTCAGCGTGCGTTCAGAGCGCCCGTTCATAATACCCCACATTCTTTCGTGTTCTACAATGGTTTTAGCCCAATCGAGGCCATCTATCAAATGAGTTTGAACGAGAAAGCGTTCTTCGGTGGGAAGTATTTTGAGCCACCCTTCAACAGTGCTTTTCTTTGTATACAGTATGTGATACTGAGCTTTGAGAGCGTCGATATTATCATCGGAGCTGTGGATCTCATCGCATTGCTGCAGGGCATTCTCAATGATTATCACCTTCGCGCATACCTGGCGGTGATTCCTCAAGTCATCTATTACATTTGCGGTTGACCACATATTGTTTTCCTCCTTTGTTCAATCATAGCAATCGTTTGTGGTTAAGAACAGTGACAGTTCGGTACCACTGGATTCTCTGATCGAAAAAGAATAAGGACATTGAATTGAAATTAAATACCGGTCACTGTTCAGCAACAGGAATACGGTCTGTGCTAATTCTATTCACTCATGCAAATCACCTCACAATACTTCGCAAATATAATTACGCATAAAATTGCGTAACACAAATGCACTGTGCGACGTTTATACTTTTTGCCAAATCTGACAACCTATTATTGAGGTGAAGCGTCGTGCGTAATGAAAAAGAAATGTATAGCAAAATCTTTAGGAGAATCCGTGAAGATAGAAGATTGACGCAATATCAAATGGCGGAATTGGCTGAATGCAGCCTGAGAAATTATCAAAATATTGAAGCCGGGATTAGCCAGCCCAGCTACCGCACTCTAAACAATATGGTTAAAAACCTGAAGCTCGCTCCTTGTGAGCTGTTTTTGAACAAAGAAGCACTGGAATACGATAGCACGATATGCGAAATAGCAGTATTAGCACGCACGTGCTCTAAGGAACAACGAAATGTAATGCTTAAAATCATCAAAGACGTTATGGAGGTATGGCCTAAGTAATAAGGTCATATAAGAGATGAACAATATTGCAACGTATGAAGCAATTGCTGAGGTATTCTTTAAGAATAAGCACCGGCTGTACTATATTGCATACAGTTATGTGAGTTCGGCATATATTGTTGAGGAGATAGTGGCTGACACGCTATTAGCAGTATTAGAAAAAGCGCCGATTTTTACAAGCGAAAAACAATGTTTATGCTACATAAAACAGGCTGTCCGCAACAGAGCCATAAGTTATCTAAGAAAGAAATATGTTGAAGAGCCAATGAAGAACAGAACATTGAAAGAGTTATAATCGAGCAAAATAATTCGAATCTTTCTTTTAATGAAGTTGACGTACAGCTTTTGTTGAACGATATTCTGAAAGAGTATCCCGAGGAAATAAGAAATGCGTTTATAGCTCACGTTATCGATCAGGAGACTATACCAAATCTTGCCGCTTGCTACGGAATAAATCCTTCTACACTTCGCAAGCAAATTAAAAGAATGAAGGACAGAATTGCCGAAAAGATACCCGAAAAGAACATGAAAGAGTTTTTATTTATGCTTATGCTGTTTTCGTGGTAGAAAAGGAACTAATATGCGGTGGAGAAAAGCAAATAATTTATTACGGGAAAAGCCATATCTGCTGGATGTGTATCGTGTGCGAAATGCAGCAGCTGCACAACGTCTTGCCCGGAGCGCGGGAATTGCAACAGCTTCAGACATTATGTCTATGGCTCAAAATAGATCTGGCATGACTGCGGAGCAATGGACTGAGTATGTAAGAATATCTGAAGAGAAGATCAGCAGAATAGATAGAAAGGCTGCCACGATAAGGGTAATCGGCACCTTTGAACTCTCACAACGTGCAATCATAACCTGGCTGTTGGCTGTTGCCATAACCGCGTTTATGGCTATTACACCTACCGGCAGGGCATGGGCGATTGCATTATATAAAACCGTCGCAGAAGTAGTCAATGATATTCTTTTTGTGAAAGCTGGGGAAAAAGCGGAATCGGACAACATTCCGCACATAGAAATAACAGAAGAACATGCAAGTGGACTTGCATCACTGGATGAGGCATCAAACATAATAGATGGCTATATCTTCTGCGTCTCACCTCAGATCGCCAAAGAATATAGTATTGTACTTAAAAAATCCAGAACTTACGGTGACTGCTTAAAAACACGTTATACAATGGACAACGGCACTATCATCACATTGTTCCAGTATATTGGAGCGGAACCTTTCGACTACGTTACTTTAGATGATAAAAAGGATATCGTTTCTGTTAACTATGATAATGGCATTACGCTGAAAGGAGTCTATTCTCGGGCTGATAAAGCTTGCATTGGGTCATTGACTTATTCTGGAATAACCGCAGAAATAACGATAAATAATTTATCATCGAAAGACGAAATCGAAGACCTACCCTTTGTTATGTACGAATAAACAAAAGTGCTATTGCAAGCTTAGCAATAGCACTTTTATATTAGAATTTAGGAATTATAATAAAAAGATACTGTACCATTAGAGTTGTAGGTTGTTCCAGTGACATCAACACGATACCTGTTATTTTCAACTACGGTTACATATTTTTGAGCCTTGACCGTTTCTGCGGTATCTGTATTAGTTACCGAATCAATAAAAGTCCAAGAATCCCCTCTTTGACGGTAAAGCTTAGCTGTAACGGTTTTATTTTCAACTATTCCGGTAGCCCTTCCATATAGTATATAGCGTCCAGTACTTTCTTCATATTTTAGACCGCCGTCTAACAATAAAGAAGCTCTCATCGTCTGTAGATCGTTTGCAGCCATGGCCGGGATCGCAAAAGAAAGAAGAATAACCAGTACCAATACACTTGAAATGAGTTTTTTCATGAAAAGTCCTCCCAATATTTTTTTTGCTGCTGAAGATACAACAGCTTTGCTCATTACTCTTTACGCATAAGCACTACCCAAAAGCGACATAAAAAGAAAAATAATTTAAAAAGCGCCAGCTCTTCGCCGGGGCTTATTGCTTCTTTTGGCGTTGAATCAACATTTCATGTCTAAAGGAGCCAAATATGGGCTGCTTTTTATATTCAGCCGAGGTATGCCGTTCACCTCCGTCAAGCTATGACAGCCATCAACCACGCAATAATCGGAGGTAAATATGAATTTAGATGTTTTTTATAAAAACAATTCAGCGCACTTTGGCAGAACGGCACTTTTCGAGGGGGATATTGAGCGAAAGGGGAATGAAACCGCCTTGCGGGAACGGAAGGAGGTGAATTTTTTGGAGCAATCTCCCTCCGAGCGCAAAACCATTCAGCACCAGTTTGACAGATTCGCAAAGATGGTGCTGGCAGGCGAAGCCAACAAGCGGAAGAAAGAGCTTGCGCGATGCAGCCAGTATGAAACCACATTTTCGGAACTGTCACCGCAGGATATGGCGCAGCTTTACGCGATGGATGAGTACCCTTCGGACAATTACAGCTTCTGCGTTGCAGGGCAAAAGGTCATTGTCAGAAATGATTTGATTGGCAAGGCGTTATCCGCATTGCCCGAGCAAAAGCGCGACATAATCCTGCTTTCCTACTTCTTGGAAATGCCGGATGGCGACATCGGGGAAAAGCTCAACCTTGTTCGCAGCACGATTCAGTATCAGCGGACAAGCACCCTCAAAAGCATGAAAAAGTACATGGAGGAAACAGCCGATGAATAACAAATCTGCCAAAGCACGATCCGGCTTGCTCCCTTTCCCTGTCATTGCCGCGGCTGTGAATGGCAACGTAGACGCCATCCATTCGGTGCTGAAGCACTATGAAGGCTATATTGCCGCCCTATCCATGAGAAAGCTCTATGATGAAAAAGGCTGCTCTCATTGGTGCGTTGACGAGGAAATGCGCCGCAGGCTTGAAACCAAGCTCATAACCCGCATATTGACCTTTAGATTTACAGCTTAACAACCCCGCCCGTATGGACAGGAGCGCGTCCCTTTCCGCGCTCCCTCCTGCGGGCTTTTAGCCGTGTCTTTCTGTCAAAGTCTACTTACAAGAGCGGGCTTTGACGGGCAGACAGCCAACCGTACATTGAAAACCGAATATCCAACATCGTCAGACCCGTTCGTTGCACGGCGAGCGCAGCGTCGCATACGGCACAATATGTATCGCTGCCAATCTTCCAAGAAGCAAGGGAGCTTCGCCACGACCCGTGCAACCTATAATGATACTTCTGCGTAGTCGAGATTAAGTTCCAGAGCGCAGCCCGGGCGTTGCCGGGGTGGTGAAAGCCCAATGATGACGGATGCTTCCGTCAGTCTGATGTGTTGCCCGTGCGCTTCGGGGAGTAGTGTCGAATAGAAGCGCGTGAAGATATATGGAAATAAAAGCAGCGGTCTTTTTCCGCTTTGTGCGGATTCACATAAGGCCGCCGCTTCTTATTTTTTGGAAAGGAACGGATTATGCCAAGCTATAAAATTTTCAAACATACCCCACAAAAGATATTGATCCGGGATTTACCCGACGTTATGAATATTGAACACCTATGTGCCGTATTAGCCATAAGCAAAAAGACAGCATATAAACTGCTTCAAGGTAATCAAATTGCGGCACTGAAAGTAGGGCGTGCTTATCGTATCCCCAAAACATCCCTCGTTCAGTATTTAACCAAGTCAAGCCGTGGCGCTGAATAATCTGGCACACTTGTCATACGCTTTACCGCCGTGATACGCTGTATCTGTCAACGGCAGGTGAATCGAAACCGTAAAAAGGAGGCAATTAACATGGCGGCACAATCGCTTATCGCGGGACATCTGCAAGAAAAGAAAGGCTACTTCTATGTAGTATTGAACATTGAAAACGAAGATGGGAATAGGACACCAAAGTGGTTTAAGACTGGTTTGCCCGTCAAAGGCAATAAGAAACGAGCTGAGCGTATGTTGAACGATATGCGCCGGGAGTACACGGGCATACAGGAACAGCAAAGAGCGGAACGCATTGAAAAGTGCGAAAAGAAAAAGAGGAGAGCGTCAGAGATCCCATTCGCTGATTTTATGGAGGACTGGCTTGAAGTGGCAAGATGCACCATAGAGAAAATAACCTACTCTGGTTATTGCTGCAACGTCAAGAGTATTATAGCCCCGTATTTCAGGGAAAGGGAGATTATGCTTTCCGAGATTACGCCGAAAGACATTCAAGACTTCTATACCGAACAGCTAAAAAGGGTGAAGGCAACAACAGTTATCTCATACCATGCAAAATATTCACAGCGCACTGGAATACGCCGTTGATATTGAGTTGCTTATTGCAAATCCCGCAGACCGCGTGAAACGCCCGAAAAAGGAAAAGTATATCGGGGACTTTTACAGCGGTGAGGAAATCAGCGAACTGTTTAAGATCGCAAAAGGCTCACCCATTGAGCTTGAAGTCCTGCTCGGTGCATTTTATGGATTGCGTCGAAGCGAAATTGTGGGGCTTAAATGGAATGCGATTGACTTTACCAACAACACAATCACCGTCAAGCATACCGTCACAAGCTGTACTATCGACGGCAAGAAGGTGATAGAAGCGAAAGACCGCGCAAAGTCGAAAGCAAGCCTCAGAACGCTGCCGTTAGTGCCGGCCTTTCGTGAAAAGCTGTTAGAGGTTAAAAAGCAGCAAGAGGAGTATAAACGATTATGTGGGCGCTCTTATTGCAAGGACTACTTGGATTATATCTGCGTCGATCCGATTGGCGAAAGAATAAGTCCAAACTATATCACAGCGGCTTTCCCGCAGCTACTTGTCAAGAATGGTCTGCGCCGGATTCGTTTCCATGATCTGAGGCATAGCTGCGCCTCGTTACTTCTGGCAAATGGTGTTCCCATGAAGCAGATTCAGGAGTGGCTGGGTCACAGCGATTTTTCTACGACGGCAAACTTTTACGCTCATTTGGAGTATCAATCAAAGATGTCCTCTGCAAGCGCAATGATGCAGGGCGTTGACCTCAGCGGCATTACAGGGGCATAAAAACAGGTCCTACCGTTAGGCAAGACCTGTATGGCGGAGGAGGTGGGATTCGAACCCACGGAGCGGGTTCAAGCCGCTCAAACGATTTCGAGTCGTTCTCGTTATGACCACTTCGATACTCCTCCATATTCAGTTTTTGATGTTCTCTCGGAAAAAGGAGAGAACTACACGAGAGAACTCGTGATTTTTCGGAAACGGGCACTGCGATTTTTGCCCGTAACTACGGGGTTTTTCAGCGGTCAGCCTTCCTCAAAAGCAATGGCATTTCGAGTCAGCCCCGTTATGACCACTTCGATACCGCTCCACGTTGGCAGCGCCAAGTGCGCAAGGAGAATTATACAGCATGGCGAGGGAAATTGCAAATGTTAGCTGAAGCTATCCCCGGTGCAGCATGATTATTGTAAGTATGCTGTACAGCGCCATCAGGCAGCCGAAAAAAAGCATACACTTGCTGGTGGTGCGGAGCCGCTTTGAACCCCGGCAGTATATGCCGCCTGCTATGAATATTATCGCTACCGCGATGCTGAAACCTACCGGCATGGTGTCTCCTCCCCAATAAACCTATTTACATATTTTAATGTATAAATCCCTCTTTAGCAAGTCGGAGGGCAATATACCGGTCCATATGGCGAAGGCGGCAAATCCCTGGCCTATCAGCATCTCTATACCTTCTACGGTGTCAATGCCGAGGGCCCGTGCCGCCTTGAGAAGATCTGTTTCACGGGGCATGTACACCATATCGCACACAAGGGCGGAAGGGTTGAGCTTCTGCAAAAAAGCAAGGCTGTTAAAATTCTCGCAGCAAGACATGCCTAATGGAGTGGCATTTATAAGAATATCGCAGTCCGCGACGTCTTCCATGAGGTGGGAAAGGGGACGCCAGAAAGCTCCTGCTGCTGCGGCCACATTGATGGCGGCAGCCTCATTGCGGGCGAAAAGGGTAACGCTGTTCTGCTTTGCAAGAGAGTAGGCCGCAGAACGGGCCGCGCCGCCGCTGCCTATTATAAAGACATTTTGCCCGACAGCGGCGTGCTTTGGGCGTATGGCGGAAAGCAGCCCCTCGCCGTCTGTGGAGTAACCGATATACCCATGCTCCTCCAGGTTAACGATATTTACGCTGCCCATTGCGGCTGCGTCCGGTGAGAGGGCGGAGAGAAAGGGTATTATATCCTGCTTATGGGGCATGGTGCAGGCAAAGCCGTCCAGCCCCATACATACAGCGTCGCCGGCGTGTCCCTTGGGAAGCCGTATGAGAGAAAAGTCTGCGTCGATGCCGTACTTTTCAAAGAGAAAACCGTATATTGCGGGGGAGAGGCTGTGGCCTACAGGGTCGCCTATGAGAGCGTAATGCTTCATTCATTCCTGCCTTTTGAAATAAGTAATTTTATGCTACCATCAGTTGACAAGAGCACACAAGCCCTAAAACCTTGTGTGTCCTTGTCAACTGATGGTATTATATCATAAAAGAGACAAGGGAAAGGAAAATTCGGTATCTAAATGAAGCTGCTTTTGTTGAACGGCCCAAATCTCAACCTTACGGGCAGGCGGGAGACTGAGATATACGGGAGGACGACGCTTGCCGACATAGAGAAAAAGTGCAGGGATATCGCTGCAGCCCATGGCGCGGAGCTGGAGTGCTTCCAGAGCAACCATGAGGGGGCGCTTATAGATAAGATACAGCAGGTTATGGGTGAATGCGATGGTATAGTGATGAACCCCGGCGCATTGACGCACTATTCTTACAGCCTGCGCGACGCTGTCGCCTGCTGCGAAATGCCCGTGATAGAGGTGCATATGAGCGATATACGAGCCAGAGAGCCCTTCAGGGCGGTGTCCGTGACTGAGGAGGTATGTGCGAAAAGCATAATCGGCCACGGGGCGGAAGGATATTACGAGGCGGTGGAGATGCTGCTAAGCGGCGAAGCTTAACCATTCAGCAGGTATATAACGAGGTTCAGGTAGCCTGCAAAGCACAGCCACAGTATATAAGGGATCTGCAAAAGGGCGGCGGTCTTGTCGCTCTTTTTGAATTCCGCAGTCATGAACAGCACAAGCGTCAGCAGCAGCAACAGCCAGACAAAGGCGAACAGCCGCGCCTCCAGCCTGAAAAAGAATATGCTCCAGCAAAAATTTACGGCAAGCTGGGTGAAAAACAGGGCGAGGGAAACGGATCTGTACGGGCCACCTGCGATATATACCCTTGCGGCTCCGATGCCCATAAGTATGAACAGCGCCGTCCATACTACTGGAAACATCCAACCCGGAGGAGCGAAAGGCGGCTGGACAAGCCTTGCATAGTTATCCATGCTGTTCCCTGTAACCAGGGCGGAAAGGCCGCCTACAGCCAGCGCCGATCCGACGAATATTATATACGGTTTAAGCTTTTGCCACATAGAGCAGTGCCTCCGGAAATACTTTGTCTGTCTATTTTATGCAAAGTGATGCAAAAAATACGGGCGTTCCGCCCGTATACCGGAAGCAGATCGTTACATCAGGCTTGGCAGGTTGGAAAACTCGAAGCAGCCGTATACCGTTACGTTGGTCTTGCCGCTGCAGCCGCATTGCTCGGTGGAGACATTTACGGAAGGAGTGACGCTGCCGCAGGAGAGCTCTGTGAGGTCGGGCTCGCTTCCGCCGCAGGCATAACCCACCACCTCGTCTACCATGGTGCTGCCGGAAACTGACAGACAGACGCTGCTGCCGCAGCCGCTCTTTACGCTGCCTACATTGATTATGTAAGGGATAGCGCCGGTAAGGCTTATACGGTATACCTGAACGGGGCAGCATCCACCACAGGGAAGCTGTGCACTCATGGTCATCTCCTCTACGGTATAGCCTAAGAAGGAAGTATCGTAGGCGATCTTGGCGGTGGAGGAGCATACGTCGCTGGCGTCGAAAGATTCGTGCAGGGTGATGGTTTCGCAGAAGTTTACGCTTCTGGAGCAGGGGGTGCAGCTTTCGCAGCCGCAGCTGCAGGCAGAGTCGGGTTCAGAGGAGCAGTCGCAGCCGGCGGGCGTATTGGCGGATGCCGCTATGGGTTCGCTGCAGGTGCGGCCGGTGTCCTCTGCGGGAGCGGCGGACGGCCTGTTGGGAAAGTCCCTGTTTGCATAATTGATTCTTGCGCTCATATAAAACTCTTTCCTTTCTTGTGCCGCGGCGAAAACGCGGCATGGGGTTGCTATATAATATGACAGGGAATAAATCAGAGTGCCGAAAAAGTGACTGGGTGCCACTTTTTCGACAGTCGCAATAATTGCGTCAAAAAGTGCGGCGTAATAAAATTGATATTGACAATGGCGCGGGATTTGATTATAATAATTCCTGTTGCAAAACTTAATATTGCGGCCATGGCGGAATAGGCAGACGCGTACGTTTGAGGGGCGTATGGGAGACCGTATGAGTTCAAGTCTCATTGGCCGCACCAATAAAAAGTGAATACCCACAGGGTATTCACTTTTTATTAGTTCAAACGGCCAACTGAGACTTGAAGGGCGCGACCCCGGGAGGGGGCAAATCGCGCCGGTGACGCGATTTGAGCGCCCCGAGGTGAATTACATTCAGAATACTTTATTAAAATTGTAAATAAATATATTTTCTTTTTCCGAAAAAGATAATCCCGCGCTGTGCGGGACTTTTTTGTAGATTCATATCTTCCTGTCACTTTTGGCTGTTGTTAATCAATGACGGTTGTGGTAATATAGTCAAACGGCGCAGTAAGGAGCATTGAACAATGAACAAAAAAACAAATATACTTATAGTTAACGATGACGGAATAGAGGCTTACGGCATAGCAAAACTTGCGGCTATGGCGGCAAACTTCGGCGATGTCTGGGTAGTCGCTCCTGAGGGGCAGTGCAGCGGAATGTCACAGAGGCTCACTATTTTCAGCGAACTCAATGTGCAGGAAAGGGAATTCCCGGCGACGGTAAGGGCTGCGTACAGCGTAAGCGGCACGCCTGCGGACTGCGTCAAGGTAGCCCTCAAATCTTTGCTGCCTGTATGGCCGGATTACGTATTCTCCGGTATAAACGCCGGCTTTAACGCTGGCTACGATATTGCCTATTCCGGAACTGTGGGGGCGGCTATGGAGGCTGTGCTGCACGACATACCGGCTATAGCATTTTCGACTCAGCATGACGGCAGCTATGAAATAACGGACAAGTACCTGATGCCTATAGCCGAGGAACTTATGCAGAAGTCCAACGCCGGGGAAATATGGAACGTGAACTTTCCGGGCGGTCAGGCATGCGATTTCAAGGGCATAATACGCGGCGCAGAGGCTGCGCAAAGTTTTTTCTTTGAAAATGATTATCAGAAATTAGAGCGGGATGGGAAAATAGTGTTTACTCCATTCGCAAAGCTGCTTGGCCCGAACGATGCGCCGAAAGGTACCGATGTATGGGCTGTTTTGAACGGCTATATAGCTATCGGCCGTATTAAAAACGCACTTTATATTTAAGAGCCATATGTGTCACTCATTGCCAATATACACTTTATGTGATATTATATTGACGAAAAGAATCGAAAAAATCGACTAGCCTTAAGCGATTCATAGGCCATGTGCCATGAATATAAATATTATGGAGGAAAATACAAAAATGAAAAAGACCGTAGCACTGCTTTTCGCACTTGTTATGGCGTTCTCCGTCTGCGCTTGCAGCCAGCCTGCTCCCGCAGAGGAAACAACCGAAGAGACTGCCGAGACTGCTGCCCCTGCTGAGGAGACTTCTGCTGAGAAGCCTCACTTCGACAAGCTGACCCTCGAGTTTGTTCCCTCCAAGGATGCTGACGTTATCATCACCGGCACCAAGAACCTGCCCGAGCTCGTAAAGGCGGAAATGTCCAACCTCGGCTATGATATCGACGAAGTAGACATCACTGTCGGCACCAGCTATGATGCTACCGGCGAAGCTATGTCCGCAGGCTCTATCGACCTCGGTTGGCTGCCCGGCGGTACCTACGCCCTCTATTCCGACGATACCGACGTTATCCTGACCGCTACCCGCAACGGCCTGTCCAACGACAGCACCGACCCCAAGACCTGGAACGGCGAAGCTAACGCCACCCAGAAGAACGGACCTCAGGTAACCTATTATCGTTCCCTGATCTACGCCACTCCTTCCGAGTACGGCAAGAAGCTTGCTGAAAAGGTAAACAACGGCGAGGCCCTGACCTGGGAAGATCTGGACGGCGCAAAGTGGGCAGTTCAGAAGACCTCATCTTCAGCAGGTTACATTTACCCCTCCATGTGGCTTATGGCCAACTATGACGGGAAGAAGATCTCCGACCTTTCAAATGTAATCCCTCTTGACTCCGGCTATGGCACCGCTTTCTCCTATGCCGCTGCCGAGCAGGTGGACATCATCGTATGCTATGCCGACGGCCGTAACGACTACGAGGCAAGCTGGACTTTGCCTACCGACAAGCAGGATGAGACCGGTAAGCAGGGCATGGGCCGCACCGAGTCCATCTGGAACGAGCTGAATGTTATCGGCGTGACCGAAGGTATCTACAACGACACCGTAGCTATATCCAAGGCCAGCCAGTATTACACTCCTGAGATCGTAGCTGCACTTCAGGATTGCTTTATCAACATCATCAACACTGATGAAGGCAAGGCTATCTTTGATGTATACAGCCACACCGGCTACGCCAAGGCCACCGACGCTGATTACGACGGCGCACGCGCTGCCCTCAAGGCTGTTTCCGACTAATTATATCCAAAGCCAAGCGCCCTGCGTAAACAGGGCGCTTTTCCCTTAATTATTTTATACAAGGCATTATTTAGCATTACTTTATTATTTTAAATATAGAAAGAGTCGCAGCATGATAGAATTCAAGAATGTGTATAAGACTTATCCAAACGGCTTTACGGCACTTAAGAACATAAGCCTGCAAATCGAGCAGGGCGAGTTTGTGGCCATCATAGGCCTTTCCGGCGCGGGTAAATCCACCATACTGCGCTGCATCAACCGCATGCACGACATTACCAAGGGTGAACTTACGGTGGACGGTGTGGACGTGGACTCTCTCAGGGGCAAAGAACTCAGAAGGTACCGCCGCAAGGTAGGTATGATATTCCAGAGCTTTAACCTCGTCTCCCGCAGTACTGCCATAAAGAACGTGCTCACGGCAGATGTGCCCGACATGCCCTTCTTCAAGGTTCTCTTGGGCATATTCTCCAAGGAGCAGAAGATGCGTGCGCTGGAAAGCCTTGATAAGGTAGGCATTTTGGATAAGGCCTATACCCGCTGCGACCAGCTGTCCGGCGGACAGCAGCAGCGCGTAGCGCTTGCGCGCACGCTGAACCAGAACCCCAAGATAATCCTTGCGGACGAGCCTGTGGCCTCCCTTGACCCGATTACCGCAAAGCAGGTGATGCAGGACTTTGTGCGCATCAATAAGGAATATAAGATATCCATACTGCTCAACATTCACCATGTAGACCTCGCCCTCAAGTACTGTGACAGGGTAATAGGCATACGCGCCGGCGAGATAGTATTCGACGGTCCTGCCAGTACCATAACTCAGGAGCAGATAGACGAGGTATACAACGGCACGAAGGTTCCCACCATGGGCGAAGGCGAGGGAGAACTTCACCAAATAAATAAGGTAGAGGGCTGATAATATGGAAAACGAAAACAGCTCCGCCATCATAAAAGAAACGCTGTATGACAAGGTGTTCAAGCCCCAGAAGATAACCCTTGCCAACGGCCACAGCGTACTGCGTCGCAGGAGCCGCACGCCGTTGATAGTGCTGCTTCTGGCTCTGGCCATATACCTTTCACTGGAGATGACCGGCTTTGACATGGGCATTATCGTCAGCAAGTTCAGCAAGATGCTGGACCTGATGAAGAAGATACTCCGGCCCGACTGGACATTCTTCCCAAAGGTGGTATCTCCCCTTATAGATACCATAAAGATGTCCATACTGGGCACTGTAATAGGCTGCCTTCTGGCGCTGCCCGTAGCCATACTTTCATCAAGCAACATAAACCACAACCTGCCCATAGTGAGCGTTTGCAGGTTCATACTGGCACTTATCCGCACGCTGCCTACACTTATCATAGCGCTGGTTTGCGCTCTGATATTCTCCCTCGGAACCTTTTCAGGCACCGTTGCAATAGCTATATTTACCTTTGGTATCGTAGCAAAGATGCTCTTCGAGAGCATAGAGACTATAGACATGGGTCCCTTCGAGGCCATGGAGGCGCTGGGCGCGAACAAGTTCCAAGCCTTCTGGTCTGCATGCGTGCCGCAGATACTGCCTGTTTACCTCAGCCACAGCCTCTATTGCTTTGAGATGAACGTACGCGCCTCTGCCATACTGGGCTACGTAGGCGCCGGCGGCTTGGGTATAACCATCAACGAGCGCATAGGCTGGAGGGATTACAACAGCCTTGGCATGGTGCTCCTTTCACTGTTCGTGGTAGTTGTGGCCATAGACTTCTTCAGCGAATACCTACGCAGGAAGCTGAGCTGACAGGAGGGGCAATATGGATAAAAAGAAAAAACTCAACATAGAAGAAATAGAGCAGATGCTGGACAGAAAGCTCACCGTAGCGGAGGTATACGCCAACAGGCCGCACAAGTGGATAGTATACACCGCCATAGTGCTTATAATAGTGACGCTGGTGGGCTGGTCCGCCGCCGATATCAAGTTCACAGGCCTTACTGCCACAGGTACCGAGGTAGCAAAGGGCGTTCTCCACGGCGTATTCCACCCGGATACCAACCTTATGTTCGGCACCACGAATACCGACGTGCCTTATCTGCTGCTGCAAACTATGGCCATAGCCGTGCTGGGCACGCTGTTCGGCGCCATACTGGCCATACCCTTCGCGTTCCTTGCTTCCTTCAATATCATGCCTAAACCCGTGGCATATGTGGTTCGTGTGCTGATATTGATGATACGCACCATACCAAGCATAGTATGGGCGCTGATGTGGATACGGGTTACCGGCCCCGGCGCTGCCTGCGGCGTAATAACCCAGTCAATTTGCTCCATAGGCATGATATCCAAGATGTATATCACGGCCATAGAGGATCTGGATACCCACATACTGGAGAGCCTGGATGCAATGGGCTGCACCCCCTTCCAGAAGATACGCTACGGCGTTATCCCGCAGCTCACCGCCAGCTTTATCTCCACCACCATATATCGCTTCGATATCAACCTTAAGGACGCTACTACCCTCGGTATCGTCGGCGCGGGCGGCATAGGCGCATCGCTGGTGCAGTGCCTGAACAGCCGCCGCTGGGCTATGGTAGGCGCCTTCGTATGGGGACTCATGGTGCTGGTGCTTATAATAGAGCTGGTATCCACGAGGATCCGCAGAAAGCTTGCACACGGCGCATAATAACCGCTGTACCCAATGCCCCGGCGCCATCAGCGCGGGGGCATTGTTGGCCAAAGGGATAAACTTCAGCATAATAAGATGAAAAAACAGCTTACCATATACTATACCAGCGATGTTCACGGGTACTTTTCGCCGATAGACTACGCCAGCGGAAACGAGATACCCTCCGGACTCGCCAACTGCATAAGCAATTTTGAGAAGGACGGCAACACGCTGATAATAGATGGCGGGGATATCCTGCAGGGCAGCCCGTTCACCTATTATCTCTACAATAAGCGTAAGGACGATGGCTGTCTGCCCGCAGAGATAATGAATATTGGCGGGTATGATTTCGTCACATTGGGCAACCACGACTTCAACTACGGCAAAGAAGAACTGGAAAAGTATATCTCTGCGCTGGACGCCAGGTGCTTATGCGCCAATATAGCCGGCATAAGGGGCGTTGAAAAGACCGCCATAGTCACACTGCAAAACGGGCTGAGAGTAGGCCTGACTGGCGTTACCACCCATTATGTGAAGCTATGGGAGAAGCCGGAAAATCTGGCCGGAATAGCTGTAACCGACGCATTTACGGCGGCAAAAGAGGCTTATGACCAACTGAAGGCGAAGGCCGACATTACCGTATGCATATACCACGGCGGTTTCGAGCGCGACGTTAAGACGGGGAAGGTGCTGTCGGACACCGATGAGAATCAGGGCTGGCGCATTTGCGAGGAATTGGGCTTTGATATACTCCTTGCCGGGCACCAGCACACGGCGGCAGAAAATGTAAGGATAAACGGCACATATACCTGCCAGCCCCCGGATAAGGCGCGGCAGTATATCAAGATGGACGTGATCGTGGACGGCCAGATTACGGCGGAACAGCATCTCATGGATGCGGGAAACGTCACCCAGGCCAAGGCCAAGGCGCTGCTTCTTCCAGCAGAAAAACAGGCCGCGGCGTGGTTTGATACGCCTATGGGGCATCTGGATACGCCGCTGCTGCCCTCCCGTCATATAGACATGGCGGCAAACGGCTCCCTTATAGCCAATTTTTTTAATCAGGTGCAGCTTGAGGCCTCTGGCGCGGACATATCCGCCACCAGCCTGGGCAACAGCGTGAAGGGCCTGGGTAAGGACGTCACAATAAGGGATATAGTATCCACATACGTATTTCCGAATACCCTTAAGACAGTGGAGGTATGCCGGGAGCAGCTAAAGAAAGCGCTGGAGCGCAGCGCGGAGTATTTTGCACTGGAAAACGGCGGGCTCGCAGTTAGCGAGTGCTTCCTGAAGCCTATAGAGCAGCACTTCAACTACGACTATATATCAGGCGTCGAAGTGACGGAGGATATCCGCAGGCCAATAGGAGACAGGGTGGTGTCAATAAAATACAGGGGCAAGGAACTGCCGGAAGGAAAGCGGCTTACCCTGTGCCTGAATAACTACAGAGCTACCGGCGCAGGCGGGTATGACGTGTACAGGGAATGCCCTCTGATACGAGAGCAGCCTACGGAGATAACGGAGCTTATAATCGCCTATGTGGACAGGCATCGCGATATAACGGTTGATAAGACAAAATGGCTTAATGTAATATATTAAAGTATAAGGAGCAATCATGAAAAACAACGTATTCAAGGTAGTACTTTTGCAGGCCCTGCCGGCCTCCGGCAAGTCCGAGGTGAGAAACTTCATGGCCCATGTGGAGCCCGGGAGGTTGCAGGAGGAATTCCATATCGGTGAAAACCTTCAGCTGGACGACTTTCCCTATGTCCATATGATGCGGCGCATAGACAACGAGCTGCAGGCCATGGGGCAGGAGCGGGTATTTTACCCCGGTGAAGAGCCCTTCAAGGACGGCCGGGATTGGGGCACTTTGTGTAACCTGCTCAATGAGGACTATCACGACCTTATGAACCGCAACGTTATAAAGACCGACTCCGCTGCAAAGCTGCTGTTCGACAGGCTCGACCGGGCAGGTCTTGCCGCCGGCATAAAGCCCAGAATGGGTCTTCTCAAGGAAGAGATACGCGATAAATTGGCAAGCATACTGGAAAAAGAGGCCAGGATCATGCTGAACGAGAAGCATGCAGGGTATCCAGAGAGCTTCGAGAATAAAACAATCATAATAGAATGCGCCCGGGGCGGCCCGGACGGCGCTTCCATGCCCCTTACAGGAACCTTCGGCTATCAGTATTCCCTGCCCATGTTCTGTCCAGAGATACTGGAAAATGCCGTGATACTCTATATCTGGGTCACGCCCGAGGAGTCCCGCCGCAAGAACGCGGACAGGGCGGATCCAAACGATCCCGGTTCCAACCTGCATCACGGAGTGCCAATGGCGGTAATGCTGGGAGACTATGGCTGTGACGATATGGAGTATCTCATAAAGAACACTGATGTGGAGAACACCGTCACCGTAAAGGCTCACGGCACTACCTACCATGTGCCTATAGGAGTGTTCGATAACAGGGTGGACAAGACCTCCTTCCTGCGCAGCGAGCCTGATAAGTGGGATAAAGATAAGGTGGCGGAGGTGACCAAGGCCATAAGGCAGGCCACCGACGCCATGTTCAGCCACTACAACCGTTGATCCGGGAAACAATAAAAGGCAGATGCTTTTTTCGACAGACTGAAGTATAGACTATGCCCATACGGCAGGGTCGGGCAAAAAAATTTTTATCATTGCACCGGCCTATATTGAATTGATTGTTGGAAGGATATATACTTTAGGCATAATCAATAAGGAGGTTTTAACCATGCCCCATATCGATATAACCATGTATCCTGGCCGCAGCGAGGAACTCAAGGCTGAACTTGCGAAGAATGTACGCGATTGTGCTGCCGAGACTCTCAAAATGGACAAAAAATATTTTTCCGTATCCATTGAGGAAGTAGATAAGGACAAGTGGGAGGAGCACTTCAAGAAGTACGAGGGAAACCTTTACGAAAAGCCCAATTATTGATTCAGGGAAAGCCACCTTTGAGGTGGCTTTTGTATAAAATTTCAACCTTAAATTATTAGGCAAATGCCTAATTAAACCTAAACTTTACACTTAACAAGGTATACAAAGTGAGGATAAAATGATATACATGGAAGTTTTTGAAATACTCTGAAAAGGGGCGAAGGGCGATGCAATTTGATCTTACCGACCGGAAAATCATATCAATATTGCAGAAGGATGGGCGCATAACCATGAAGCATCTGGGTGAACTCATAAATATGAGCACACCCTCTACTATAGACCGGGTGCGCAGGCTTGAGGAAGCCGGCGTCATAAAGGGCTATGCGGCTGTGGTGGATTATATTGCGCTGGGCTACGATATGCATATTTATATATTTGTGGAGGTAAACCAGAACAAGCGTCCCGGATTGTTAGAGTATATAGCGAAGAACCAGCTTATCGCAGGGGCTCACGGCGTGGCGGGCAGCAAGGATATGGTGCTGGACGTGTACTGCCGCACCAGCGAATTTAATAAGCTTGTGGACGAGCTCCGTTCCTTTGGCGAGACGGAATCCAACATGATAATGGAATTCATAAAGGAAGAGCCCATAATCCCCGTGGACAGCCTTTCCAAATGACGGAGGGGCCGGCCTGCGGGCATACCCTGCCCATGGGCGAATTTGCATAAAGAACCGCCGATGGTGCGGCATAAAGGCGCGGCTACGTAAGGCTGCGCCATTTATTATGGTGACAAAACCAATAATATAATGTAGAATATAAAAACATAAGTACCCGTGCAGAGGTACTTCTCTAATTCAAATGCCATATCGGAGGAATCTGTATAAAATGAAGTGGACTGCGAAAATTCTGGTATTTGTCCTTTGTATTCTTTTGATGATGCTCCCCGCCTTTGCCGGAGCGGACTTCGGCGATTTCAGCGGCGACAGCGATTACGGCGGAAGCTGGGATTCCGGCTCCGACTGGAGCTCATCAAGCTGGGATTCGGATTACAGCTCCGGCAGCTACTATGACGACGACAGCGATGTCAGCGGTATCGATATCGGGATAGGCTTAGTTGTTATGGTGGTAATAGTGGTATTAGGCCTGATATTTGACGTCTCAGAGAAGAGGAAGAAGAAAAAGCAGTATGGCGCAGGCAGGCCACAGAGCGCACAGGGCAGGCCCCAGGGTGCGCAGCGCACGCCTGATTCCCGCCTGCAGCCCCTTGGCGACCTTGCCGTGACCGACCCGAGCTTTGACGCCAACGCCATGCAGGAGAAGATAAGCAACCTGTACGTGCAGATGCAGAACTGCTGGACGGATAAGAATATAGAATCCCTCAGGCCGTACTTTACTGACGCCTTCTTTACCCAGATGGAAAGGCAGCTCAACGGCCTCAAGAGCAGGGGCCTCACCAACCATGTGGATCGCATAGCGGTGCTTGGCGTGAACCTCAGAGGGTTCTACAAGCAGGGCGGCGACGAGCATCTCATAGTCGAGCTCCGCACGAGGATAGTGGATTACACCGTGCAGGATTCCGACAAGAAGCTGGTCTCCGGCGACAGGAACCGGGAGAAGTTTATGACCTACGAATGGGATATGTGCCGCGCGGAGGGCTCCGTGACCACCAGGGAGGGCGCCATGCAGAGCGTATCCTGCCCGGGCTGCGGCGCGCCGCTCTCCATTAACACCACGGCAAAGTGCCCATATTGCGGCCGTGTGGTAACGCTTGACGAACACGACTGGGCGCTGTGCGCGATAAAGGGAATATCGCAGACAACGAGATAGAAGATGTTTCGCCTCTCCTTTCTGAGTGGCAAGAATAGCGACGCGAGAGCATTAAGCGGAACTGATTTCGCTGAACAGACCGAAACTCCTTGAAGAGAAATAATACGCAACTACGAAGCACAAGGAGAGAATGTTGTGCAAGAGATTTTTAGTAACACCACACTGACCGTAAATCAGCTTATTGAGAAAATCGACACGGGAGAACTCGGCCTGCCGGAATTACAGCGTCCGTTTATCTGGAAAGACTCGAAGGTCAGGGATTTATTTGATTCCATGCTGCGCGGCTATCCGATCGGGTATCTCATGCTGTGGGAATGCCCTGCGCTGGACAAGAAAAAATCCATCGGTGTTGACTCGCATAGCTATGATTCTCCGAAGGAAGTTATTATCGATGGGCAGCAGCGTCTTACTTCGTTGTATGCTGTCATGAAGGGTAAGAAGGTCATTAATTCCAAATTCGATGAGAAAGCGATTGTGATTTCTTACTGTCCGTTGCAGGATAAATTCGAGGTCGGCTATTCCGCCACGAAAAAAGACCCGGAGTGGATTTATAACATCAGCGAACTGTTCACTACGAATAACACCTTCAAGTATATCGGTGACTTCATTCAGCATCTGCATGGTTATCGTGCATCCAAGGGTGAGATGCTTACTGATGAGGAACAAGGTGTTATCGCCGAGCGTATCAATGCGGTGGTCAACTTGAAATCTCATACACTCCCCGTTTTCGACATCAAATCCAATGCCGAGGAAGAGGATGTTTCGGAGATATTCGTCCGTGTGAACTCCGGTGGTGTTTCGCTGAAACAGAACGACTTTATTCTGACCTTGCTTTCTCTTTATTGGGATGACGGTCGCAGGAAAATTGAGGAGTTCAGCAAGAAATCCACCTACCCGACAAAGGGCAAGACCACATCGTATAACCAGATCACAACAGTGAGCGCACAGGACATTATCCGCGTGGTTATGGCATACGCTTTTGACAGAGCAAGATTGAAGTACGGATATAAGCTGCTCCGTGGCGCAGACTTTGACCGCCGTGGTGCTGTTGACGAGGAACTGCGTGCGCAGCGGTTTGACACCCTGAAGGCAAAACTGCCGGATGTGCTTGATGTTCATAGTTGGCATGAGTTTCTTAAGGCAATTATGAATGCAGGTTATTTGTCGGGCGATCTCATTCTTTCCGGTAATGCCATTTTCTACAGTTACGCTTTTTATCTGATTGCCAAGCACAGGTTTAATGCGTCATACAATGATAATATGCACTTCACATCGCTGTGGTTCTTTTATGCCTCGTTGATATCTCTTTACACAGGCTCATTTGAATCCACGGTTGAGAACCATCTGAACAGCATCAAGAAATTAACAACTCTCGAAGAATATAAAGATTTTATCCTGTCGAGAGTTAATGAACGGCTGACAAATGACTATTTTGATATTACGCTCCTTGGTTCTGAAGGCCTGGCGGTTTCTGGTAAAGGCAACAACGCATGGAACGCTTATGTCGCATCGTTGAATATCATGGGTGCGAAGATACTGTTCTCCAAGAGCAGCCTGCTTGTTTCAAAGCTGTTTGAACCGGGAACGGATGGAAATAGAAAGTCTCTCGAAAAGCATCATCTGTTCCCGAAGGCATACTTGAAGTCTCTTGGATACCCGGATTATAAAATCAATCAGATGGCAAACTATGCTTTCATCGATTGGAAGGACAATATGGACATCCTTGATGACGCTCCTTCGGTATATTACCCAATCGTATGTGAAGGTCATTCCAAGGATGATATTTGCCGCATGGAGGAAGAAAACGCTCTGCCGCACGGCTGGGAAAACATGGCCTACGAGGATTTCCTTGAGGAACGCAGAAAGCTGATGGCTGCAAAAATCAAGGCAGCATTTGAGAAGTTAAAAAAGAATGTGGAATGAGCTGGTATGAATATGGAAAGTAATAATTCATACCCATGTAAAAGTAGTAAAAATATGTTATTTTACTTACAAAAAAAGAATCCTTGGCGCAGACCAGCTTATTTGTGCTTAAGTAGATACAAATTATATTAACTGCCAAGCGGCAGGATGGAGCCATATCGTTTCATCCTGCCGTCTTTTTGTTTGTTATTGTTTGTTACCGCAATTATCCCTGCATCATTTCCGTCAGCTTTTCCCTTATCAGGCCCATGAGCCTTTCGTTGTCAGGCATTTCCCTGAACTCGGCGGGGTCGCAGAGCGCAGCCAGATCTTCGGAAAGATAACCTTCCTCAAATACCTCTATGCCGGCGCGGCCGAGCTTTTCCGCAAAGCCTATGAGCGCGGTATTGCCGTCCAGCTCGCCGCGCTTTTTCAGCGCGCCCGCCCATGCGGCGATGGTGGCGAGGGGGTTGGTGGAGACCTTTTCGCCCTTGAGGTGCCTTTGGTAGTGATCCACTACCGTGCCGTGGGCGGCTTCATATTCGAAGCAGCCGTCGGGGGAGACCAGCACGCTGGTCATCATGGGCAGAGGGCATGATAATGCGCCACCCCAGCCGCAATATAATGAACGAGCTGGAGAGGAGCATTTTGTCCCTGTACTCCTACGATCCGGAGCCGGACAATATCAAAATAGACAACATACTGATGCAATCCGTGAGGCTCATTGGTTATTTCCCCTCAATCGTCGCCAATGCCTATGCAATAAAACGGCACTATTTTGACGGAGATTCCCTGCACATCCATTTCCCGGTGGAGAACCTTTCCACGGCGGAAAACTTCCTCAGAATGATGCGGCCGGACAAGAGCTATACAGACGAGGAAGCAAAGCTGCTGGATATGATGCTGATGGTACACGCGGAGCACGGCGGCGGCAACAATTCCACATTTGTATGCCGCGCTCTGTCTTCAAGCGGCACAGATACCTACAGCGCCATAGCGGGAGCAGTGGGTTCGCTGAAGGGGCCTCTTCACGGCGGCGCAAACGCTAAGGTGATGGAGATGTTCCGCTACGTAAAGGAAAACGTAGACCCACATGACGATGGCTCCATAAAGGACTATCTCAATAAAATGCTGGACAGGGAGGCGGGAGACCGCTCCGGTAAGCTGTACGGACTTGGCCACGCGGTATATACCATGTCGGATCCCCGAGCCGTGCTGCTGAAGAAGTACGCCCGGCACATGGCCGAGATAAAGGGCTACGCCGAGGATTTCGACCTGCTGCAAAAGGTGGAGGAGCTGGGTATCCCACTCATACAGGAGCGCAGAAAGAGCGACGCGCCAATGTGCGCCAACGTTGATATGTATTCCGGCCTCGTATATACCATGCTCGGCATCCCGGAGGACGTATTCACGCCGTTGTTCGCCTCTGCACGTATAGCGGGCTGGTGCGCCAACCGAATAGAAGAAGTCGTCACCTGCCACCGCATAATGCGTCCCGCATACCGTGCAGTGACCATACGCGGCAAGTATGTGCCTATGGAGGAAAGGACGGCATCAAAGGCTTTGTGAACAAAATGAAAATACGGCTAAGCTGTGTTGATTTATTCATATTTTGGGCCTAATATACATTACTTGTCGATGGAATATGAGTCCATCGGCAATAACCTCCCCGGCAGCGCCGGGAGATTTAAGGAGGAAATAGGAATATGAAGAAGATCAGATACATCATATGTGTCGCTATGGCGGCGATTATGCTGCTTGCAGCTGCGGGCTGCCAGGGCGGCGAAGCGCCGGCCGAACCCGCAAACACCGCAGAGCCCACGGCTGAGCCCGCTGAAGCCACGGCTGCGCAGAGCGAGTACAACGCAAAGGCTGACGAGGCCTATAAGGCGGCCGTAGAAAAGCTGGTAAACGACAAGGTATTCCCAAACGGGGAGGACACTGGCTTTGCTGACGACTCTTCCTTCGGCGATATGGGTGAGAACAGGTATGCCATTGCGGATGTGGACAGCGACGGTAAAGATGAGCTTATAATCTCATTCACTACCGCTCCCGTAGCGGGCGAGGCGGAGCAGGTATATGGCTATAATGATGCCGACGGTACCCTTAAGCTGAAGCTCAACGAATTTCCACAGGTAACTTACTATACAAACGGAATCGCTGAGGTGGGCTGGTCCCACAATCAGGGCTGGGCAGGCGACAGACTGTGGCCCTATTCATTGTTCTTCTACAATGCCGATAAGGACGAGTACGAGATGCGCTATTCCGTAGACGCATGGGACAAGGCCCTTGCCGACAAGGACGCGGACGGCAACCCATACCCTGCCGATATAGATAAGGAAAACGCCGGTTACGTTGTGATACTTACGGAAGGCACGGAAACAAGGTATATCAGCGCATCCGAATATGAGACATGGCGCAATGATACGCTGGGCGGGGCGCAGAAGATAGAGGTCGAATACAAGCCCGTCACCGGCAGCACGGAGAAATAACAGCAGAGACCCGCCTAAAAAGGCGGGTTTTTTGCGCCCTAAAATACATAACTGGTAGATTTTGCGCATTTTTGGTAATGACAAATAAGCTCGTCCGTGATAAAATAAGTATACAAACGGGAATATATTTTCCGCTTAATTTTTACAAAGGGTTGACATTGCCATGAGTACGCAGTCTATAATCTTGGCAGGCAGGCAGGCAGGCAGGCAGGCAGGCAGGCAGGCAGGCAGGCAGGCAGGC
>OLRZ01000413.1_pt1 | contig 36970 bp, 32 predicted proteins | sample 1671931 | NCBI WGS metagenome assembly OLRZ01 (sample SAMEA3136627, study PRJEB25190) | human gut metagenome | reverse complement strand
CCATCCAGCCGAAGACACGGGGCTCCAGGGTCACCCACTGTGGAATGAGGCCAAAGTGCTGCGGCCAGAAGCTGATGCGCTGTTCATCAGGGACGAGGCTGGCAACAAACTGAGGCGGATTATTCTCTGGTGTTGTAGCTGAATAAATTGTGGGGGTATTCTGAGAAACGCTTTTCATGAGATAACTCCTTAAATAACAAATAAATGTGTGTTTTTCAGGAACGAAAGCTGAATGATTCCCTCACTCAGGGAAACGGCATCAGCGCAGGCTCTCCAGCATCGTTTCTGCCATCACCCACAATGCGCGATTGAGCTTAATGTCGGTATCAATGCTGTGAATGGCCCGGGTGTGGATACGTTTTCCTTTTGCACTGCGGCCGGAAATTCCGCCTTTCAGCATATTCTCCTGGATGGTCTGATATGCGCTCCACAGGTCTTTACCGTAATCCTCCCTGCGTCGTGGTGTCAGAATGTCAGCGGTGGTGACTGGCTGATGTTCGTCACCATAACGGTAAGTCAGTGCCGCCTGTGCCAGCGCCTGGCGTGCCGGTGGCGGCAGGACCAGCGACTGCATGGCATCACGCTTTTCCTCAATCCGGTCAAACACGCCCACCACCTCGTAAGCCCCTTCGATAACTTTCTCCACCACATTTCCCCGGTGCGGAACACGCACTTCCCCCAGAGACTGACCACAGACGCATCCGTTCTGGCAGACGAACCTGAAGTAACCCGGCAGCATCTGGTAGCTGGAGGTACCGTCATGAGAGTTGAGCAGAATAATTTCAGGGACATGTTCTCCGTTTATCTCTCCGGCCCGCCGCAGACGCAGCATGTGTTTTGTGTATCCCCGGCGGCCCGGGTCGCGCACACGGGTCTGGCAGGCGAAGAACGGCTGAAAGCCTTCCCGCTGCAGACTTTCCAGCACGGTGATGGTGGGGATATGCGTATAGCGTTCACTGCGGGAGGTATGCCGGTCTTCCCCAAAAATACCGGGTACATAGTGCATCAGTTCTTCGTGTGTCAGCGGACGGTCACGGCGTATCTGGTTTGCATAACCAAAACGACTGGCTAGTCGCATAATTTGCTCCTTATCGGTGGTTAAGATTTACTGGTGTAATAAATGAAAAAGCCACGTCTCCCGGAGAAGACGCGGCCTGATGGGTGAAATGAATGACGTTTATTGTCTGAGAAGCCCTTAACTGGCGAGCTGAGTATTAAGCTGTGTTCCGGCATCACCAGCGCAACTGACCTTCAGCATTACGGATAACCAGCCGGGAATATGTTCCCTGGTCATCTTCAGTAAACACATTGCGGTAAGCTGTTTTGACGGCAACAGCCTGTTCGCATGAGAAAGGGCCTTCGGGCAATAAACGTGATGTACAACCCGGCATATCTGTTGCTCCCTGAAAGTAAAAAGCCCCGGTCATGATGACCGGGGCCTGAAGGAGAGTGACCTGATTATCAGAAAGTCACATTCAGCGTGGCCTGACCGTTATAACCTTCAGCGCTGCTGCCGCTGACGCTGTGGGCATAACCGGTCTGAACGCCCAGGGTGATATTTTCCCGGACACGGGCTTCCAGTCCGGCCTGCAGGTCCAGTGACGTGCCATTCCGGGACGGTGAGAACGTCATGTTACTGCCGGCGGCGGCTGTACCCATGCTCATGTCACCCCGGGAGCTGAAAGTGCGGATAACAGAAGGCTGTACCCACCAGTTCACCGGCAGTTCACTCACACGGTGTTTTGTACTGTCGCGCAGAGTGTCACGGGATGAGGTGCCTTCGCCAAAGGTCATATCGTTGTGGCTGCCCAGACGGAAGCCGGCACGCACATGTTGTGTACTGCCATGCCCGAACTTCACATAACCGGCGTTATCCTGGCCGTCATCCAGGGAAAGTCCCTGCCAGGTATACTGCAGTTGTGGCTCCAGCATCAGGTTGTCAGTGATACTGAAGGGCAGACCGGTTTCCAGTGAGCCCAGCCAGCCCCAGCCCCGGGCGCGGAAGTCGTTATTGTCCGATGACGCTTTCATGCTGTGGCGGGTTCCCTGTGCCACAATGTCAGCCCACAGGCCGGAGGACGTGTGTGTCAGATTCAGGTATCCGCCCAGGCTGCCGGCATCATCCCGGACCGTGCCGGCGCGGGAACCGTCATCATCCTTAACATCAACGGAAGAATGGCCTGCGGCACCATACACCCCTGTCGTCAGAGACATACCGGCAACCTCTGTTCTGAGCAGGTCACCCTCCAGACGGACGAAGCCATAGCTGCCGCTGCTTTCCGGCGTGGCTCCACGGGCAATACCGCCGTTGTTATCGTGACCGAGATGACCGCCCTGAATGCTGAGACGGACGCTGTTATTTTCACCGCTTACACCGGTCTGATGGCTGCGGGAGCCTGCCAGAATCCGGTCATAGTCCATTGCCTGTGTCAGCATGGAGGCATACAGGGGGACTTCAGCACGATAAGCATTTTCACTGCGCAGGTACCAGTCTTCATCGCTGTCACGGTTCAGGGTGTAGTTAAAGGCGCCGGCCTGAAGCGGGCGACTCAGGGCAAATGCACCTTCTTCTGTGGTGGCACCATTCTGTGCATCCACAACCCGGATACCCTGTCCGGAGGTTGCCACCCCGAGGTTACTGTTTCCGACATTTGTAAACGCAAGCCAGGTTTTGCCGGTTGCCTGACCACCATTAATCACCAGCTGGTCAGAGGCATTGCTGCCATCAAGGCGAACACGCATATTGATGGTGCCACCCTGACCGGTGAGGTTACTGGTGGTCAGTTTATGGAACGTTACCGGGGAGTCGCCTTTTGCAACAGCACGGCTCAGCGCGGCTTCCTGTGTCGTCTGATTATCAAAGTGAATCTCTCCTGCGTTAACAATATCGCCGGTACTGACCACATCGCCATTCAGTACCATGCTGGCACCTTTACTGAGCTGTGTTCTGCCACTCAGACTTCCCCCGGCAGCCAGCGTCAGTGTTCCACGATGTCCGACAGTGGTGTTGCTGGCCAGTCCTCCGGCATTAACCGTAAAGCTGCCGCCATTTTCCAGCAGCAGTCCGCTGGCCTGACCGGATGTGCCATCAATACTGAACTTACCGCTGGCATTGGTCCCCTCAACAGTGGCACCACTGTCTGCAATCAGGGCACCACCGGATGTTATGGTGACACTTGTCGCCTTACCACCGGCAGACACTGCCAGGGTTCCGCCGTCATCCACCAGAGTTTTCCGGGCTGAATGGCCCTCCAGTACATCCAGGCGACCGCCGGACTCCAGAACAACACCGTCAGCATTACCGTTTTCCACTGTGAAATTGCCCAGACGGTTGCTGCCGGTGACGGTTGCCGCCGTACTGGTGACCAGTGCGCCGCCCTGCTTCAGGGTGACATTCGTGGCTGTACCACCGGCGTTCACCTGCAGTTTGCCTTTCTGGTTAACGGTGGTGAAATCCGCCAGACCACCTTCCTTGACAATCTGCCAGCCGTCACTGTTTACAACCGTGTCAGAGGCTGTGCCTCCGTTGCGCACATACTGGTAACCGCCATTCAGTGTGGTATCCAGCGCATGCCCGTGTACCGTCTGGTCGCCGCCGGCATAAACCACAGTGGTATTTGCTGTTCCTTCAACAGCCACAATCTGACGACCATTTTTATTGATGGCGGTACGTACGGCATTTCCGCGAACAAACTGCCCGGTATCACCATTGTCTGCATCTGGTCCCCCTTCCGCGCCGGTATTCACAACCGTGTCGGTTGCCATTGCGCCGGATTTGACGGCCTGCCAGCCCTTCTCATTAATGACGGTACCCGTTGCAATCCCGCCTTCATGTACCCACTGCTCACCGCCGTTCAGAGTGGTATTCACTGCCTGCCCCTGAAGGCTCTGTCCGCCTCCGGCACTGATAACCGTGTCTGAAACGCTTCCTCCGGCATTCACTCTCTGAAGACCACCACCGGTGACAGTAGTGTTGTTGGCGGTACCGCCATTTTGTATCCATTGCCCGCCGGTATTGGCCTCGTTATCCGGCCCATACTCCAGACCGGTACTGATGGTCATTCCGTTGGCCGTACCGAAGACAATCTGGTTGTCATGATTTGTCAGTGTTCCGCCGCTCACGGTTTCTCCCGCCTGTACGACCGTGTCAGCAGCCAGTACCGGGACTGACGTGACAGCAGCAAGAGACAGCGCAACCGCCACACCGGTGCGTTTTCCCCGTGAGCGCGCCAGTTCGGAAGCCACCACCAGGGTGCCCGTAATGTGATTCCATACCAGCCTGTAGCTGGTGTTCAGATGTCGTTTCATCAGCTTTTCCTTACAGAGGGTGAATAAAAAAGCCGGTACCCACAAATGTGGATACCGGCAGGTACAAAACAGCATGGTCAGATAAAGTGGTTTTTCCCGGACATAAATGCTTCCCCTCTCTCATCCGCCAGAGAAGTATCAGTCCGTTGTGTGCAATTCCGTTCTGCATGATGAAGAGATTCAGCTGCCTTTTCGCAGGCCATTAACCACTATAAACGATCGATAGCAACGATCGATACCTGTTTTATCGATCGTTTTATTCTATTGATTACAAGGCGGTCACGCAAGAGAAACAGGAGGAGTATGAGGGGTTTGTGTCATGTTTTCAGTTGGTTAACGTAATGTTGTCAGGCATTTCCCTGGCAGACTGTTCAGAAGAAAATCCAGTTCCATACAGCGCGGGCAACAGAGACCACCGTGTCACGGACGGCACGCAGAACCGTACGGGCAACAGAGGCAACACAGACGCTCTCCGCCGTGTCAAATATCCGGTCCACCGCACCGGTAAACTGTTCACGGGCCTGAGCGCGGACAGATTCCGTGCGCAGCTCGTCCTGCAGGCGGGTCATCAGGGGACTGGCGGCATGGTCGGGAAGTGCTGTCATTAGCGCACTGACCAGCGTATCCAGTTCCCAGCCGGTGCGGGCCGATACGGCAACAACCGGATGTACGGGCCGGAACAGACGGAATACCGCCTCCGTTTTCTCCCGAATGTTCTGTGCCTGTGCGGGAGAAGGCTGAATGCCGGCCATATCCCATTCATGGCAGGGCTCCGTTTTGTCGGCCTGCGTCACCACAAACAGCACCTGCTGATGTCCCCGGTGCAGGATGTGTCGCCAGAAATACTCATCCACAGACAGGGCACGGTCATCGGCTTTAATCAGCCACAGTACCAGGTCAAGTTCAGGCAGAATGTCACGGTACAGGGCTTCATACTCTGCATCCCTGTCCCGGCTCTCGCCCACCCCGGGCAGGTCAGTGATAATCATGCTGTGACCGTGGCCACTCAGACGGAAGCGCCGCACTTCCCGGGTGCCGGCGTGAACATCACTGACCGGGGTGACCTCCCCCTGAAACAGTGCATTACAGAGTGAGGATTTACCGGCCCCGCTTTTACCCATAATGCCAATCACGGGTTCGTGACTGGTGAGTTTGCGCAGATGTTCCAGGATGTGACGGGAAAGTGAGTAAGGCAGGGAGGAGAGCGGTTTTTCAATTGCCTCAATGGCATCAGACGGATTCATACATGTATTCCCGGTGAAAAAAGACAAAACCCCCGCACACCGGAAAGGTGGCGGGGGACTCACGGAGATAATATATGTCTGAAATTATCTGGAATGTCGGTACCTTTTATACTCTTCAACAATCAGGTCATGCAGCATTTCGCCGGTACTGAGTCTTCTGACCCTCGATAATTCTTTGAGCTGCGCCCTGGTTTCTGCGTCAAGAAAAAACTGTACATTGACTTTATCTTCCTGCATTTTTTTGTACTTGCGCTGCGCCTTGGCCTTATTGAAACTGTTTCTGAAATTTTTTATATCGTCAGGTGAGGTGAGTGGACAGGTAACCCATATGTCAAATGAAAGGTGAATTGCGTGGTAAATATCAGCAGAATCAGGAAAACTGGCCAGTTTTTCCAGTGCAATATTTTTTCCCTTCAAATAATTCCATGTCCATATGCATTCATGTTCGTTCTCCGGGAGGAGGTAACTGAAAGGACTCTTTGATTTAAATGCCCGCATCCATCTGTCTTTGGTCTGGATTATCCACTCATCCCGCAAATTCTTATCAGAAAGAATATCGAGAACTCTGAGTATTTGTCTGAACTGTGTCGATGAGTCCGACGGGAAGGCATTCCCTTCCAGATACTCTTCTTTAAGATACAGTTTATTCTTTTGAAGCAAGTCTGCGCTTATTTTTGCCCTGTTATTCTGGATAAACTGCATCAACAGATACCAGGAAAATAAGCATGCGCGTTCACTGCCCGCGATCCAGGATATTTTTTCCAGGGGGACCAGGAAGGCCAGGGCCTTCAGACGCATACCAGAAATTATTTGTTCAAGTTCAAAATCTGAAAGTGTGATGTTCAGATTTTCTCTGTTTTTTTTATGTAAGCGATAAAACGTTCCGGGGGATCATAAACATTAAGGGGCAGTATGGAGATATTACGCTCTCCAAGATAATAAGAGTAATACGCATTTGTTCTTTCATTCATAACCTTATCCGACAAAATTTTCTGAACCATCCTCTTTCTCCGGTTGCTTAAAAATTGAACATAATAAGGTGATAATAACATGATAAAAAGAAGTTTATAATGGTATATTAAGGTGGTCAATAAAAAGGCAATCTGCGCGCTGTACAGTCATTCTGACAGGAAATGCAGGAGGAAGGGAAGGTAACCGGCTTCGTTATGCTGACAGGAATACCTGTTATCATGGAAGTGCACTCATGTGGCCGACGTAGCTTAAGAGGATGGAAGAGTGGAGACTGCAGACAGGGGGTATTGAAAGGTAAACATGTTTCGCCCGCCAGCTGCACCGGGGGCCAGCATCACTTTTTTTACGTTGTAACCCGGTATGCATTCCGGCTTTGATGATTACAGTCAGAGGGCAGCAGACTGACGTTATTTAACCGGACAGAAAAATTATGGACACTGAAATATCGTCTGTTAATACCTCGTTTGTCGGTGTGGTATTCCCTGTATTACCGGCGTCACCGATAAAGAGAGTTATAAACGCCAGAAAGGTACCTCCTTTATGCCGGGGAATACTTACGGAAAATGAAGTCTGAAAAGGAGCACAATGAAAAGAGGCGTGTCCCGTAAATATAGGGGCAAATCCAAGGTGATACCAGAGGGCATTAAACTGTCGCCACGGATAAGAATATACAACATTTCTGATAACAAAACATCATAACGTGTTTCAGATATGTTCCGGCATCAGTCTGACGGATATTATTTCCCGGTAAAACAAACCGGCTACTGTAACGGTTAACTGTATCTGCATAAAATATTTATGATGAAAGAACAGTATTACGGATTCAAATATCATCCTGTTTGCATTCAGGCGGACATTCCCGGATGCCGGAAAGAATATCCTGCAGGCTGAGTGAGTCTCTTCCACAGTGCCGGGATCGCTGTCGCCACGTACATATTGTCACCAGGATGGGTATGTACCGCAGCATGCCATTTCTGGTGAATAACCGCACCTGCACATTCAGTCTGCTGAGAACCTGGCGTGTATCGGGCTGTAAAGAACATCCCTGTCCGTGGCTCCTCTGGTGGTGTTGCCTGCTCAGCAATGACAGGATGCCCTTAAGACGCCCGTCATGGCTCAGTATGATGACGACGAACACGCTCTGCAGGTGAGCATGCGGGGCCGGGAGCATCATCATTTCCGTATTTTGTCACACCTTCCGGAAGCAACCGGCATCAGTTGCGGCTATCGTCAACCGTTGTGCGGTATGCCAGGAGCACGTACTGATCCATCAGATCCGTCAGTGCTGCGCTCTGCCTCTGACGGTTGATGATCCATTCCTCCAGCTCTTTTTCTGATTTCCGTTTCAGGTTCTCTTTCCAGTCTTCAAGGCTGTTTCCGGTCATTAAATCAAGCCAGCAAAGCCAGACCAGTTTGAGGCGCAACTCCGTGCCACCAAACTGACGGAAGAGGCTGATCAGTTTATTTGCCAGAGAACGCTGCCTCAGACGTTCACATTCAGACAGGAGAATGCCTTCCAGCATCGGATGATGAACCAGCAGATGTTTACTGGTGCATAAATTCACAATCAGATCATCATCCAGGGGCGGCGTGGCCCGTTTGTCAGGGCCATAAATCAGCCGGTGCAGGCTCTGGGGTACGATGGCAATCTCCGGTTTTTCACCATTGAATGACACCCAACCGGGCGTCAGATTATGGAAGTAGTAGATATTCGGATGACACACGCCCCAGGATACGGCGTGCCGGGTGAAGCCGGTCAGCCATTTCTGGTAGCTTTCGTGGAGCCATTCGTAGCGGGTCTGATACTGTTGTTTCATTTTCATATTCCTCACGGGGATATAACAGGCAGCAGAATGCCGCCGGCAGGCCGGGGATTACGTCTGCTGCGGGTGAACGGATAACGGTCAGAAATTACGGGCGGGGCTGTGCAATACGCGCCTGTAGCCAGGCTTCCACTTCACTTTTCAGCCAGCGGGAGCTGCGGCCCAGCTTGATGGGAGCCGGAAAGGCCCCATCCCTGATGAGCCTGTAAAACCACTTATCTGTCAGGCCGTTCAGTTGAGTGATAAATGCCATGTCGACCATCTGGTCATCTATCAGTGAAACTGGGGTAGCCATGAGAATGTTCCTCCGGATGTTGTTAAACCAGCCGGTGTGGTCATGAAAACAGCGCGCCACCTTCACCGGCATAACAACCGGGGAGAAACGTAAAAAATAATCGGGAATGTGACCGCCAGGAGATAAACGGGGAGGTTGCGGTGGCTGAGCCGTACCGGTATACCGGGTGGTTGTTGCGAAAAGATGCTTCCGCACGCACGCGCGATAAAGAGGGGATAGTTTTCGTGAGGACAGGGAGAGAAGCAGGCGTTCTGATAATTGCAGAGTTGTTTTCGGAGGTGGTTACAGTGAGTCAGCCCGTTCCTGGCGAGGAGGAGACTGATATCACCGATGGGATAAGGCTGTCTGATTGGTATTATAAATATAAGAAGTCATCAGAGAGTAACGTAAAGGATTTGCCAGAGTAAGCTAAGAGAGTAAATCTCTCCGGTAACAGAGCGCTGTGAATCGTTCATGTATCAGAGTGCAGATACATGAACGCTGATGCGTAAAATCAGCAGTGACACGCCAGCTCCCCCTGTGCCCATTCCTGTATAAGACATGAACTGAGCGTATTAATGCTCCTGCCCTGAGACTGAGCCGGTGAGTGAGGGGCTGAGAAATCCCTCTTGACACTGCTCTAAACCAGAAATACTTCCCCGGTTGTTGCGGTGCGTCCGGATCCCCGATAACGGAACACTAAGGCTGTATTGCGGGACACCTGGTAAGTGGCAGCCCGTAATACGTCAGGAGACGCGGGAAAAGTGAATTCCCACACGCGTTATAAACTTACCCTTGCGGAGCTGGAAGCCTTTAACTCTGCCGTTGACAACCGGCTGGCAGAACTGACAATGAACAAACTTTACGATCGCGCGCCGGCTTCCGTCTGGAAATATGTCACCTGAATATTGAAGCAGCGCTACGATGACTCCGGTGTTATCTGCACCGGAGGACCGGGAACATTAAGCGGTATAGCGACAACAAAGAATTCGAAATCAAAAGGGAATGGTGCCGGAGGCGTGGGCGGTAATAGGCTGATTTTCAGGTATTACCGGCCTGTATCTGCTGAAGGGGGCTCGTATTTGTCAGGGCTGCGTATTCCGCTCGATTCGATCACGGATTGGCGGAATACCTAACTGTGATTGATTCAGGTACCATTTTGCAGGGATCCGGTGCGTTACTGTCTGGCACAACAAACGCAGCGGGTCGCTCTGCTCCGCCGATTCCTGATAATCCCTCCCCAGTAACCTACTGCAACAGTACAAATACACTGACGCCTGAAACGGTAACCAGAATCAGCACCAGCAGTAACTCAGTAAACAGAGCAGACGATCGGTCTTCCGGTAATAACCGGAAGGAACGACAGCGCCACAATACAGGCAACACACTGTATTATGAGTAATCGAATTACCGCAATCCCCGCATTTCTTTTTGCGTATCACGATAGCTCCCTCGCCACGCCTTATCCGTAACCGGTTTTTTACATTAAAAAAAACAACGCCGGGAATTCAATCGTCAGTCCGGAGACGACCGTTCGGGTTATCACAGAGAGCCTGAGCAGGGGGGCTGCGCATTTTTTACGATGTGGCTATTCCGTATGAACCATACGGAGATATAACCATGACCTACAAATACAACCCCTTCTGGCAGCAACGTATTCGTGAGACGGTGCGGCACGCACTGAATGTTCATCCCCGCCTGACGGCATTGCGGGTTGACCTGCGTTTCCCGGATGTACCGGCAGCAACGGACGCAGCTGTGATATCCCGCTTCATCAATGCCCTGAAAGCCCGAATCGACGCTTACCAGAAACGTAAGCATCGGGAAGGTAAACGCGTGCATCCCACAACCCTGCATTACGTCTGGGCCCGGGAGTTTGGGGAGTGCAAAGGTAAAAAACACTATCACCTGATGCTGCTGGTCAACCGGGATACCTGGTGTCGTGCCGGTGATTACCGCGCTCCGGGATCACTGGCCGGGATGATTAAACAGGCGTGGTGCAGTGCCCTGGGAGTGGATGTCGGGTGCCATGCCACGCTGGTGCATTTTCCGGCCTGGCCGGCGGTGTGGCTGGCGCGTAATGATGACACCGGCTTTCAGCAAGTGCTGGAACGTGCTGACTATCTGGCGAAGGAGCATACCAAAGTTCACTGCACCGGTGAGCGCAACTTTGGCTGCAGTCGTGGCTGAGCCAGACAGACGAGTTATCTGACTTCAGTGTGATGACGTGTTCACGGCCACCACACTGATTTTCCCTTATGAGACTGAACTGAAACCGCCATTCACACCGGACCACGCTGCCCGTACCGGGACGGCTGTTGCCTGCGTGTCGTCTGACGGTAAGGAACATATACTATGTACGCAAAATCCTTTCTCGCTCTTGATGGCAACGGACGTCTGACGGGCGCCCGTACAGCACAGGCCGCACCTTATGCTCACTACACCTGCCACTTGTGTGGCAGTGCACTCAGATACCATCCGCAATACGACACTGAACTTCCCTGGTTTGAACACACTGACGACAGGCTGACAGAGCACGGTCAACAGTGCCCTTATGTCAGGCCGGAGCGCAGAGAAATACAGTTGATTAAACGTCTGCAGCAATTCGTACCGGATGCCTTACCCGTGGTGCGTAAAGCCAGCTGGCACTGCAGACAATGTCACCACGATTATTATGGGGAGCGGTACTGCACACACTGCCAGACCGGAGGTTTCAGTCTTCCCCGGACAGCTCAGCAACTGTCTTGAACGTAAAAATTATGGAGCAACGTGATGGTACGATTCATTCCATTCTTCGTTCTTTCTGAGCATTGCGTTCAGGATAGTCAGCAGCTTGCGTATACAGGTAACCAGCGCCACTTTTTTGGGTTTTCCTGCGGCAAGCAGTCGCATGTAAAACACCTTTATTACCGGGTTAAAGCGGGTTGCGACAAGCGCTGCCATGTACAGGGCTGTTCGCACACCAGCCCTGCCGCCAAAGATGGTTCGTCGCCCTCTCATCGTGCCCGAGTCCCGGTTTACTGGAACCATACCGACAAGCGCACTGATTTCACGCCTGGAGAGGTTACCCTGTTCGGGTACTTCCGCCAGCAGCGCAGCAGCCGTCATGGTGCCAACACCTTTAATACTGCTCAGTCGCTTAGCAAGCTCTTTGAAGTGGCTATGGATATGGCTGTTCATGTCAGCATCTAGTCGCGCAAGCTCGTCTTCCAGTGCTTTGATGATGATATTAATGCTTTTCCTATTCTATGGATGAGCAGGGTGCAACCGGTTTCTCTCGGCAACCAGCATCGTAATCAACTGCCGCCTACGAACTACCATTGCAGTGAGAACCTGACATTCAGTATCCGGCAGTGCTCTGATAAAGCGTTCCCGCTCCGGATGCCGGTTGAGAACCTCAGCCATCTGGGAAAGCACTCTGGCATCAATACTATCAGTTTTCGCGAGGTATCCCATGGCGCGGGCAAAGTCACGAGCTTGTCTGGGGTTAACCACGGCAAGCTCAAAACCTTCTGCCTGAAGCGCACAGACTATGGCGGTTTCAAGTCCTCCAGTGGCTTTCATTAAAACCAGCGCAATGGCGTACATTCTCAACTCAGCAATGATGGCGTCAAAGCCATCACTGTCATTGCCGACAGAAAATTGTTCAATAGCGCTGCTGGCGGCAATATCCAGTATCGCTTTCGAAACATCGATATCCACACAAAGTGAACCTGGCTGACTCATGATTACCCATCCTTGCAAATGCGTTATGGCGTACTGACAACTGTTCGGGTTTCAGATGAGTGGCTCAGTGTATGCGCCATTCGCTGAGCTACGGGCTATGAACCCCTTGAGGGATCGGGCTGCATACACCTTGCCAAATCTAATCACAGTTATTTTAACCAATTGTCAAGATACAAGGAGGAGATATGCGAATTCTGAACTGCTATATGGCGAATGACAGCAAAGGCCATTTTGTTACGGCGAAAGAAGCCGCGAAGCACAACCGACAGGACGTTTTGTGCTGTGTGTCCTGTGGTTGTCCGTTAACACTTAAGCGGGGAAATGACGGACAACCGCCGTGGTTTGAACATGACCAGATGACTGTTGCTGCGAAAATCCTGCTGCGATGCACCTGGCTTGACCCGGCAGAGAAAGAGGCCCGTCGTTTGCATCTGCAGGGCATGACGGTTCCGGATTATACGGTGAAGGTGAGAAAGTGGTTTTGTGTGATGTGTGACGAAGATTATGAGGGGGAAAAGTGCTGCCCGCGTTGTGGTACTGGGGTATACAGCAGGGAGGGGGGGCTGCAGGAAGGCAACTGGAAGGATAGGAACTGAGCGGTTCAGTCGCGGAAATCAGTTGCAGAGCTGTAATGATATCTCCGGGAGTGCTGCGTTGGTAGGGGCATCCCGGGATAGAGAAATTTTAGCACTTTGCCCTGAATGATTGTAGACGCCCCGAGTACTCGTACCGGTCTGAGTTATTACAGTTAGATATTCACTTTTTCTCCCGCATACTTCACATCTGTCAACGACGGATGAAAAGTGGTTCTTCCGCAACCTGGGTGGAAGAAAATGGATGAAACTTTCTGGCGAACAAGGATCTAAGCTGTTTTAAGTTATGGGCACCCAATGCACTCTCTTAAGACACTTCTACAGTTACCTTACGGATGGCGATGCAGTCGACAAATTATTAGCTCTGACGGTATAACCCTCCATCTCCACGGAAAACGCAAAACAGCACAATGTCCTGAATGCTTTAAGCGTAGCGACTCTGTTCATAGTTGTTGTCGGCGCCGGATACAGCATCTACCCTGATTAGGACAGACGCTATGGCTTGTATTTTCCGTCCGCCACTGGTACTGCCGTAACCCAGCTTGTTCACGTAAAATTTTTGCCGAGTCGCTTGCTCCCTTCGCCGGTTCACACCAACAGTCTTCACAGGCGTTACAAAATTTACAACGTCAACTGGGATTAATAGCTGGAGGTGAGGCTGGAAAACGGGCTGCAACGGCAGCGGGTCTCCGTTGCAGTGCTGATACTCTTCTTCGCAGGGTTATCAATACCCCGGAGACGAAACAGTCAGGCGCGCCTCATGTCGGTATTGATGAGTGGGCGTGGCATCGGGGCCACTGCTGCGGTATGTTAATAGTCAATCTTGATACTCACCGTCCCCTCGTCCTGCTTCCCGGCCGTGATCAGCGTACGCTGGCGACCTGGTTCAGAAAATATCCGGAAATACAGGTTGTCTCGCGTGATCGCAGTGGAGTCTATGCGACAGCAGCACGTGAAGGTGCACCTCAGGCCAGACAGGTGGCCGATCGATGGCACCTGCTAAAAAATATTGGTGATGAGCCTGAACGAATGATGTACAGACATATGCCTCTGATACGTCTTGTTGTCAGAGAGTTATCACTGAAGAAATCACCTGAGCCAGAAATATCTGTGCCTGTAGCATCGCTCCGTCGTCCGGAACGCCTTAAACAGCAAACCCGCAAAAAACGGCATCAGCATTGGACAGAGGTTATGGCCCTGCATAACAAGGGATGTAGTTTCAGGGAAATATCCCGTATTACAGGCCTGTCGCGAGTGACAGTCAGTCGCTGGGTGCGTTCAGGAACATTCCCTGAAATGTCAACCCGGCCTCCAAAGCGAGGGCTTCTGGACCCATGGAGGGAGTGGTTAAAAGAGCAACGAGAAAGTGGTAATTATAATGCCAGCCGGATATGGCGGGAAATGGTGGCCCAGGGGGGGGGGACAGGCAGTGAAACCATCGTCAGGGATACTGTTGCCAAATGGCGTAAAGGCTGGAACCCACCGCTTACTACTGCCGCAAGACTTCCTTCAGTGTCCCGGGTAAGCCGCTGGTTGATGCCCTGGAGAATAATCAGGGGCGAAGAAAATTATGCATCCCGATTTATTAGTCTGATGTGTGAAAAAGAACCGGAGTTGAAAATAGCACAGCAACTGGTACTCGAGTTCTACCGTATTCTGAAAACCTAAAATAAATCACAGCTAAGCAGCTGGTTCACTCGAGTCCACGAAAGCGGCTCAGCAGAACTTCGGTGCGTAGCTGCGGGGATGGAAGCTGATGCTGCGGCTATATGTGAGGCAATCAGCAGTCGCTGGAGTAATGGTGTTGTCGAAGGTCATGTAAATCGCCTGAAGGTGCTGATACGCCAGATGTATGGTCGAGCCGGATTTGAACTACTTAGGCGGAGGGTAATGAGTCCACTGGCATGAAAATCTTCACCTAGGTTGCGGAAGAGCCACTTTTGCACTGTTCGTGACAGTATGGCCTTTATGTACTCACTTTGTTACCGGTAGCTGAATCATCACTACCGTGCTGCAAATGGTGGTGAACAGCATCAATTGTGGAATGAATGTTGCCGAAGCGACCAATGCGCCTCGTTTCCACCATCAGTGGTTGCCGGACGAGCTGCGTGTTGAAAAGGGTTTAGTCCGGATACGCTCAAGCGTAAGCGTCAACGGAGCACCGTATTGACGCTTATTTATTGGTGAGTACTACGTTCCATGGCAGGAGTTCATCAACTCGGTTGGAAGGCCATTCCGGCAGTACGCTCAGGATATGGCGCAGATACGCTTCCGGATCGATACCGTTCAGACGGCAGGTGCCGATCAGCCCGTACAACAGTGCTCCACGCTCGCCGCCGTGATCGCTGCCAAAGAACATAAAGTTTTTCTTTCCGAGACAGACTGCACGAAGCGCTCTTTCCGCAGCATTATTATCCGCCTCCGCCAGACCGTCATCACTGTAATAACAGAGGGCATCCCACTGATTCAGTACATAGCTGAACGCTTCGCCCAGTCTGGATTTTTTCGACAGCGTACCATTCTTCTCCACCATCCATTCATGCAGCGACGTCAGTAACACTTTGCTTCGCTGCTGCCTGACGGCAAGACGCTCTGACTCCGGTAATCCCCGTATTTCATCCTCGATGGCGTACAGTTCACTGATTCGCTTCAGTGCTTCTTCTGCCGTCGCACTTTTGCTGCTGATGTATACATCGTGGATTTTTCGCCGGGCATGGGCCCAGCACGCAACTTCTGTCAGTGCACCACCTTCACGTCCTGCACTGAACAACCTGTCGTAACCTGTGAACGCATCCGCCTGCAGGATACCCCGGAAGGGGCGGAGGTGTTGCTCCGGGTGTTTCCCCTGCCGGTTCGGCGAGTACGCGAACCAGACCGCTGGAGGAGATGACGAACCCACATTGCGATCATCCCGGACATACGTCCAGATACGCCCTGTTTTCGCCTTTTTCTGACCCGGTGCCAGTACCTTTACCGGTGTGTCATCAGTGTGAACCTTGCGGGTGTTCATTACATAACGGTACAGGGCATCATTCACCGGTGTCATTAACTGGCAGCACGCGTCAACCCAGTTGGAGAGTAAGGCCCGGCTCAGTTCGACACCCTGGCGGGCAAAGATTTCACTCTGACGATACAGTGGCAGATGTTCGCAGTATTTTCCCGTTAACACGCGGGCAAGTAATCCGGGGCCCGCGATACCACGCTCTATCGGGCGGGACGGCGCCGGTGCTTCAACAATACAGTCACATTTTGTACAGGCTTTTTTTACCCGTTCTGTGCGGATCACTTTCAGGGCACTGCTCACCAGTTCCAGCTGTTCAGCGCTGACTTCCCCCAGATAATCCAGCTCACCGCTACACTCCGGGCAACAGCTTTCTTCTGGCTCCAGGCGGTGTATTTCACGGGGAAGGTGTGCCGGTAACGGACGACGATGGCGCGACTGTCGCAACTGGCGGGGAACCTGAGGATCGTCTTCCCGCCCACTGTAACGATCGCTGTCCTGTTCACGTTGTTTCAGCAGAGCCTCAGCCAGTTCAACTTCACGACGCAGTTTTTCAGAACGGGTACCGAACAGCATCCGGCGCAGTTTTTCTATCTGAGCCCGCAGATGTTCTATTTCCCGTTCATCTTCTTCGATCTTTTCTTCGGCACGTGTCAGTGCAGAGCGCAGGAAGGCTTCCGTCTCTTCAACCAGACTCAGTTGCTGGTCTTTCTGACGGAGGGCTTCAGCCTGCTCAGAGAGCAACCTTTCCAGCTCTGCGATGCGAATGAGGTATTTCTGACTCATGACCGTTTTTATAATGCGGTCAGGAGTTTTTTACAACATTGTCAGTGAGTTACGGCTGGATGTTTTTGGCTGACGCCAGTCCAGCTTATCGAGGAGCATTGCCAGTTGCGAGCGGGTAATGGATACCTTGCCGTCACGTACCGCAGGCCAGATAAACTGGCCTTCCTCCAGGCGTTTGGTGAACAGGCACAGACCATCAGCATCAGCCCAAAGAATTTTGACGGTGTCACCCCGTCGGCCACGGAAGATAAACAGGTGACCGGAGAAGGGATTATCATTCAGCACATGTTGTACCTGTTCTCCCAGTCCGTTGAAGGATTTACGCATATCGGTAACGCCGGCAACGAGCCAGATACGGGTACCTGATGGGAGTGAGATCATCTTCCCCTCCCGGTCAGTTCACGGATCAACACTGTGAGCAGCTCTGGCGATGGATTTTCCAGCGTCATGTTACCGTGACGGAATTCCACCTTGCAGGAACTGGCACTGACTCTGGTCTGAGTGGAAGTGGATAAAGACGGCGCAATGGCCGCCACAGGTTCTTTCTGCTCATCCGGCGTTATTTCTACAGGTAATAATTCAACGCCAGTGTCAGAAGAGGTCGTTACCGGAAGACGCCGCGAAACACGCCCTTCGTTCTGCCAGAGCCTGAGCCATTTGAAAATAACATTATCATTGACGCCATTTTCACGTGCAATCTGTGCAACACAAGCTCCAGGTTGTGATGCCAGTTCCACCATACGAAGTTTGAATTCATTCGAATAGTTTTTACGAGGTTCTTTTCGCCAGTCCTGTAATTCCATACTTAGATGTCCGTCTATATCAGATGGGCGTCTAAGTTACCAATTCTCGTCTGATGGCTACATACGGCGGTCAGTTTACGCTTACGCTCAAGCTGCTGGAAGCAAAAGGTCAGAAAGTGGCGCTGAATGAGGCGATGGGCAGCACGCAAAGCATTATGGTTGGGTCGGATGGTGAGTTGTACGGCGCATCCGACTCGCGCTTGGTGGATGATTTAACGGCGGGGTATTAATTGACATCCCCCGGCGCAGTGTGCCGGGGGATAATGGTTTTATGCGGTCAATAATCGTCCGGGATTATCGATACAGAGTTTTTTGAGGATCGTTTTATCGACGCCGCGCTCCGCCAGATAGGCCAGAAAAACATCTGGAACAAATCCCCAGCCATTACCGCCATTTTTAGCCCACATTTGTTTAAGGAAGACATCGTGGCTGAGAACAAGCTGATCGGCGTATCCCAACTCAATGAGATGAGCGACGGCATCGGCAGTCTCCTGCACCCCTGGCGCTATTCCCTCTTTCGGGAAGGTAATGTCTAGGCCAATCATGTCGAATTCCAGCCAGACACCCTTATCAAGCATTTTCCGCTGATACGCCACGTCTTTTCCTGACGGATCCGAGTGTGCGAGAGAGACTTTATTTGGCGAGACGCCCATTTCACCTAACACAATGTCGAGTACTTCATCACCGCGACGAAGCCAGCCCGGCATGTGAATATTCATCGCCACATGAGGATTGTTAATCTGTGCCAGCGAGGCAGCCCGCAAGCTGTTATGCTCGGCTTCGGTAAATGTCGGTGAGACACCTATTTCACCGATCATTCCGGCACGAATATCCGTATCGCCAATCCCTTGATTCAATTCTTTATCAATCGTTGCCGCCAGTTCATCAACCGTTTTATGAATTCTCTGGCTTTCAAATTTTTCCAGGTAGGGACCGGAGGAAGCAACAATATTCAGACCTGTTTTTAATGCGACTTCTCGTAATGCCTGCGCATCTCGTCCGATAGACTCAGACCCTGTGGCATCAACAATGGTGCGACCACCAAGCGAGATAAAGTTATTAATTTCGAAGATCACATCTTCAATAGGTTTGCGGTCCATATTACGTGGGTAGGATCACCGCACTCTTGACATAAGAGTGCGGTCCGTGGAAAACGGAGTTGAAAAAATGGTGTCTGAAAGAAGGTACCATCATTGCGATGACAAACACTTTGGCGTGGATAATGTAATTAATTGCTGAAATTGACCGTATATGCGGTAAGACTCATATCAGTATCAGGTCCGGTTAATTGCTGATACTGACATAAACTTTTTACAAAAGGATGAATGCAGAAGGTTACTCTAATGGCCAGAGTGATGACAATGATGGTCAGACGTTGACCTGCAGAAACTGCATTTTAATTGGTCTATAAAGTCTGCAAGAGGAATCAGGGTCAGATCAGTGAGTCTTATCGCGGCCCGAAGCTATGACTGAAAGAAGGCTGGATACAGAATTGCAACAATTTGGCAATGTCAGAACACAGAAGCTTTGCAAGCAGGTGAAAGGTTATGTCTAGTAAAAGGAGTATATCAGAATACATCTACTGATGTACAAAACACAACAATAGCTTCATGATATATAAATACGTGATGACGAGTGGTACTCCGCATGGTTATTTAACTTCTCAGCACCACTAATGATCCTGAGCAACTTCGTATTTGGGCCATTGCCATGGAGTAGAAAGCTGTGTCTGAGAATGCAGAATTTGAGAAAAGAATTCGCTTTCTTGGAGAGCTTCTGAAAATGGCACGCTAACAACGTTTTGTTAAAAAATGTGAATCACTTGCCGAGGCTGCATTTTCTATTCGAGGAGAATGTTGACGTAGATATTACAGAAATCTCAGCGCATCAGGATAAACTGCTACCTTAGGTCAACCACCAAAAGAAAATACAATACGTCCAGTTTGTATGCCTTTAATAACACATCTTTTAAATGTTGAAGAATTATCCCGCCTGCTGAAGAACGTTGCTCTGAGTGTGATAAACCTTTTTATTCTTGATGATGTCAGCGAGAAGATGGAATATATCCCCGACTGGGTCGTGGTTACCCGGTTAAACATCTGGTGGCGCTAATAAATCTGGCAAGTCACATTCTGTTGAATGCTGTGACAGTGCCTTACCGAGAGAGCGAAATTGTGGTGTTCTAGTGCATAGTCGCCACCATTCCGGATAATTCTATTGCGTTGTTTTACAAGTTCTTTTACAGCGCAGATCTGTCGCTGACGTTGAATCAATAGCCTGGATTTCAGAACACAATGCCCGTTTGCTGGTTGGTCCGGCAGTAGCATTAATTCATTATCTGAATGAAATGTGTCAATCCACAGAAACCGCTGTCAATGAAGCATTTTGTCGGACGTTAACACGAGGAAGTCTGGCTATTCCACAATGCCATCTTCTTTCGTAATGGATTGAGAATGCTGGATTTTTAATTATATTACGCGCAGTATTGATCGTGTAAATGTTTTGCGGTCAGCAATGGTGGGGGATCCATTGTTCTGTTCAATGAATACCATCATACAATTGAATCAGGAGTCGGTATGATGATTTTGGTGACGGGGGGCGCACGGAGCGGGAAGAGTCGCCACGCAGAGGCGCTTATTGGGGACTCTTCACAGGTTCTGTATATCGCCACCTCGCAAATCCTTGATGACGAGATGGCTGCACGGATAGAACATCATCGGCAAGGCCGTCCGGCGCACTGGCGCACGGTGGAGCGTTGGCAACATCTTGATGAATTAATTCATGCAGACATTAACCCGCATGAAGCTGTGTTGCTGGAATGCGTTACCACAATGGTGACTAATCTGTTGTTTGATTATGGCGGCGATAAAGACCCTGATGAATGGGATTATCAGGCGATGGAACAGGCGATTAATGCTGAGATTCAGTCGTTGATTGCTGCCTGCCAATGTTGCCCCGCAAAGGTTGTATTAGTGACTAACGAAGTGGGAATGGGGATTGTGCCGGAGAGTCGTCTGGCACGATATTTTCGTGATATTGCCGGGCGGGTAAATCAGCAGCTGGCCGCTGCGGCAAATGAAGTATGGCTGGTGGTTTCGGGTATTGGAGTAAAAATCAAATGAGTAAATTATTTTGGGCGATGCTCTCATTTATTACGCGTCTGCCTGTACCGCGTCGCTGGTCCCAGGGACTGGATTTCGAGCATTATTCTCGCGGTATTATTACTTTTCCTTTAATTGGATTATTGCTTGGCGCGATTAGCGGGCTGGTCTTCATGGTGCTGCAGGCATGGTGTGGCGTACCACTGGCGGCACTGTTTAGCGTACTTGTGCTGGCGCTGATGACCGGGGGATTCCACCTAGACGGCCTCGCCGATACCTGTGATGGCGTATTTTCTGCACGTAGCCGCGATCGCATGTTGGAAATCATGCGTGATAGCCGTTTAGGCACCCATGGCGGTCTGGCATTGATTTTTGTTGTACTGGCAAAGATTCTGGTATTAAGCGAGTTGGCTCTGCGTGGCGAACCGATCCTTGCATCGCTGGCGGCAGCATGTGCGGTCAGCCGCGGGACTGCCGCATTATTGATGTATCGTCATCGTTATGCCCGGGAAGAAGGGCTTGGCAATGTGTTCATTGGCAAAATTGATGGGCGACAAACCTGCGTCACACTCGGCTTAGCCGCTATTTTTGCTGCCGTATTATTGCCGGGTATGCATGGTGTGGCTGCTATGGTGGTGACGATGGTGGCGATTTTCATCCTCGGTCAGCTTCTCAAACGTACGCTGGGCGGGCAAACCGGCGATACGCTGGGAGCTGCTATAGAGCTTGGTGAACTGGTCTTCCTGCTGGCACTGCTATAAAGAGACGTGACATGCAAACACTTGCCGATTTACTGAATACGATCCCTGCTATCGATCCTGCCGCTATGTCGCGTGCACAACGGCATATTGACGGGTTACTCAAACCTGTTGGTAGCCTGGGAAGGCTGGAGGCGCTTGCCATACAACTGGCGGGAATGCCGGGGTTGAATGGCATACCGCATGTGGGCAAAAAAGCGGTACTGGTTATGTGTGCCGATCACGGCGTCTGGGAGGAAGGGGTCGCTATTTCCCCAAAAGAAGTGACAGCCATTCAGGCTGAAAATATGACCCGCGGAACAACCGGCGTGTGTGTGCTGGCAGCACAAGCGGGCGCTAACGTCCACGTAGTTGATGTTGGTATTGATAGTGCTGAGCCTATCCCCGGGCTTATCAACATGCGTGTCGCACGAGGTAGCGGCAATATTGCTTCAGCTCCGGCAATGAGTCGCCGTCAGGCTGAAAAGTTGCTTTTGGACGTCATATGTTATACGCGGGAGCTGGCAAAAAACGGTGTCACGCTGTTTGGTGTAGGTGAACTGGGGATGGCAAACACGACACCGGCAGCGGCAATAGTCAGCACAATCACTGGCCGGGATCCTGAAGAAGTGGTTGGGATTGGCGCAAACCTGCCGACAGATAAACTGGCTAATAAAATTGATGTTGTGCGTCGGGCGATTACGTTGAATCAACCAAATCCTCAGGATGGTATTGATGTCCTGGCAAAAGTGGGTGGATTTGATTTGGTCGGAATAGCTGGAGTGATGTTAGGTGCTGCTTCCTGCGGTTTACCCGTGTTGCTGGATGGATTTCTTTCTTATGCTGCTGCGCTCGCAGCCTGCCAGATGTCTCCTGCAATCAAACCGTATCTCATTCCTTCTCACTTGTCGGTAGAAAAAGGCGCGCGTATAGCGCTCTCGCATTTGGGGCTGGAGCCTTATCTCAATATGGATATGCGTTTAGGTGAGGGGAGTGGTGCAGCTCTGGCGATGCCCATCATCGAAGCTGCTTGTGCGATATACAACAACATGGGCGAACTTGCTGCCAGTAATATTGTTCTACCGGGGAATACGACTTCTGATTTGAACAGCTAAAAACGAAAAGTCTGATAAAAGCTATACTTATCGGATAGTATTCGCGACTTAGGAAAGGGACATGATGCGTCGTGTAAATATTCTTTGCTCATTTGCTCTGCTTTTTGCCAGCCATACTAGCCTGGCTGTAACTTATCCATTACCTCCAGAGGGTAGCCGTTTAGTGGGGCAGTCGCTTACTGTAACTGTTCCTGATCACAATACTCAGCCGCTGGAGACTTTTGCCGCACAATACGGGCAAGGGTTAAGTAATATGCTGGAAGCGAATCCGGGCGCTGATGTTTTTTTGCCGAAGCCTGGCTCACAACTCACCATTCCGCAGCAACTGATTTTGCCCGCCACTGTTCGTAAAGGGATTGTGGTTAACGTCGCTGAAATGCGTCTTTATTACTATCCGCCAGACAGTAATACAGTGGAAGTCTTTCCTATTGGTATCGGCCAGGCTGGGCGAGAAACCCCGCGTAACTGGGTGACTACCGTTGAACGTAAACAAGAAGCACCAACCTGGACGCCAACGCCGAACACTCGGCGCGAATATGCGAAACGAGGGGAGAGTTTGCCCGCATTTGTTCCTGCGGGGCCCGATAACCCCATGGGGCTGTACGCGATTTATATTGGCAGGTTGTATGCCATCCACGGTACCAATGCCAATTTTGGTATTGGACTTCGGGTAAGTCAGGGCTGTATTCGTCTGCGCAATGACGATATCAAATATCTGTTTGATAATGTTCCTGTTGGAACGCGTGTGCAAATTATCGACCAGCCAGTAAAATACACCACTGAACCAGATGGCTCGAACTGGCTGGAAGTTCATGAGCCGCTGTCGCGCAATCGTGCAGAATATGAGTCTGACCGAAAAGTGCCATTGCCGGTAACCCCATCTTTGCGGGCGTTTATCAACGGGCAAGAAGTTGATGTGAATCGCGCAAATGCTGCGTTGCAACGTCGATCGGGAATGCCTGTGCAAATTAGTTCTGGTTCAAGACAGATGTTTTAAGAGCGTTGGTAATTAGAAAGCAAAAAGCCTGCTAGAAAGCAGGCTTTTTTGAATTTGGCTCCTCTGACTGGACTCGAACCAGTGACATACGGATTAACAGTCCGCCGTTCTACCGACTGAACTACAGAGGAATCGTGTGAACGGGGCGCATATTAATGGCAGTGCATGGTGATGTCAAAGGGTGAAATGCATTTTTTTGTTTGTTTGCTGCCAATTTCAACAAAGTGATGAGATTTCAATCTTATTGGTAATGAACCATCGTGGTGCATACCCTCCTTTTATAGGGCAGGGGAACGCGACTGCTGGTGAAAAGAGCCAATGACGAATCTATCATAATCTCTTATTTGACAGTTGGTTAGCTTGTACATCAACGCCAAAATAAAACTGGCAAGCATCTTGCAGTCTGGTTGTAAATAATGGCGGCACTTGGGCCGATTCTCAAAAACCGGAGGCAACATGAACTTCAGACGCCTGAAATACTTCGTAAAAATTGTAGATATTGGTAGCCTGACTCAGGCTGCTGAAGTATTGCATATCGCACAACCAGCGCTCAGCCAGCAGGTTGCCACACTGGAAGGTGAGTTAAATCAACAACTTTTGATTCGCACAAAACGGGGCGTTACGCCAACAGACGCCGGAAAAATTCTCTATACCCATGCGCGGGCCATTTTACGTCAGTGTGAGCAGGCCCAACTGGCGGTGCATAACGTTGGTCAGGCATTATCGGGGCAAGTCTCGATTGGCTTTGCGCCAGGAACCGCTGCGTCATCTATCACCATGCCCTTATTACAAGCGGTTCGCGCTGAATTCCCGGAGATCGTTATCTATCTTCATGAAAATAGCGGTGCAGTGCTTAACGAAAAACTGATAAATCACCAACTCGATATGGCGGTGATTTATGAGCATTCCCCTGTGGCTGGGGTATCCAGTCAGGCTTTGCTGAAAGAAGATCTTTTCCTGGTAGGAACTCAAGATTGCCCGGGGCAAAGCGTTGATGTTAATGCTATTGCGCAAATGAACCTCTTTCTCCCCAGTGATTACAGTGCTGTTAGACTTCGTGTTGATGAGGCTTTTTCCCTACGGCGGCTCACGGCAAAAGTCATTGGTGAAATTGAGTCTATTGCCACGCTTACCGCAGCGATTGCTAGCGGCATGGGCGTTGCAGTATTACCCGAATCGGCCGCGCGTTCGTTATGTGGCGCAGTAAATGGGTGGATGTCACGCATTACCACGCCTTCCATGAGTCTCTCTTTGTCATTAAATTTACCCGCCAGAGCGAACTTATCGCCACAGGCACAGGCAGTGAAAGAGTTGTTAATGTCAGTGATTAGTTCTCCAGTGATGGAAAAAAGGCAGTGGCAATTGGTGAGCTAAGCGTTATATCGGGATGGAATAAGATGCGGGTTTTTATTATTTGTTATGCCGGGCATTAGACTTTAACAATAACGGGAAATCTGAGCTGCCCGGAGTTTACCGTGAATTTCCAACAACTAAAGATAATCCGCGAGGCTGCACGTCAGGATTACAACCTGACAGAGGTTGCGAATATGCTTTTTACCTCGCAGTCCGGCGTCAGCCGTCATATTCGGGAACTGGAGGATGAACTTGGCATCGAAATATTTGTTCGACGAGGTAAGCGACTGCTGGGCATGACTGAACCGGGCAAAGCATTACTGGTCATTGCAGAACGTATTCTGAATGAAGCCAGTAATGTTCGTCGGCTTGCAGACCTGTTTACCAACGATACGTCTGGCGTTCTCACTATTGCAACGACGCATACTCAGGCACGTTATAGCTTGCCTGAGGTCATTAAAGCTTTTCGCGAACTTTTCCCGGAGGTTCGGCTCGAGCTAATCCAGGGGACGCCACAGGAAATTGCGACGTTGTTGCAAAATGGCGAAGCTGATATTGGTATCGCCAGCGAGCGTTTGAGTAATGACCCGCAGCTCGTCGCCTTCCCGTGGTTTCGTTGGCACCATAGTTTGCTTGTTCCACTCGATCATCCCTTGACGCAAATTACACCGTTGACGCTGGAATCAATAGCGAAGTGGCCGTTAATCACTTACCGACAGGGGATTACGGGGCGCTCACGTATTGATGACGCATTTGCCCGCAAAGGTTTGCTGGCAGATATTGTATTAAGTGCGCAGGATTCTGATGTCATTAAAACCTATGTTGCTCTTGGGCTGGGGATTGGATTAGTTGCCGAACAATCCAGCGGCGAACAAGAGGAAGAGAATTTAATCCGTCTGGATACGCGGCATCTTTTCGATGCCAATACTGTATGGTTGGGACTGAAGCGAGGGCAACTTCAACGTAACTATGTCTGGCGCTTTCTGGAACTTTGTAATGCAGGACTGTCAGTTGAGGATATCAAGCGCCAGGTGATGGAGAACAGTGAAGAGGAAATTGATTATCAGATATAGCAAAAAGCCCGCTATAAAAGCGGGCTTTTCAGAAATTTGGCTCCTCTGACTGGACTCGAACCAGTGACATACGGATTAACAGTCCGCCGTTCTACCGACTGAACTACAGAGGAATCGCTGTTGAGGCACATCTTAACGGCGAAAAATCTTTTGTCAAACCCGATTTTTAAATTTCCCAACTGTTTGCCGTTTCTATCAACAGTTTGTTGCATTTGCAGACAATTTGTTGGCGAAAATCTTTGCAGCTTTGCTGATTCTCCCTCATTATTTGAAATGTGGTTTCACTTTCTGCAATTAAGGTCGGCTTTGAATATCTCCTCTGCTTTACGCCAGGTTGTTCACGGCACTCGCTGGCACGCTAAACGCAAGAGCTACAAAGTGTTGTTCTGGCGCGAGATAACCCCGCTTGCTGTTCCTATCTTCATGGAGAATGCCTGTGTCCTGTTGATGGGTGTCCTGAGCACTTTTCTGGTCAGCTGGCTGGGAAAAGATGCGATGGCCGGCGTGGGATTGGCGGACAGCTTCAATATGGTCATTATGGCTTTTTTTGCTGCTATCGATCTTGGTACTACTGTCGTTGTGGTATTTAGTCTCGGTAAGCGGGATCGACGACGAGCGAGGGTGGCGACGCGGCAGTCATTGGTGATCATGACGTTGTTTGCCGTACTGTTGGCAACGCTTATTCATCATTTTGGCGAACAAATTATTGATTTCGTCGCGGGTGATGCCACGACAGAAGTTAAAGCACTGGCGTTGACTTATCTGGAGCTGACGGTACTCAGTTATCCAGCAGTTGCCATCACTTAGATTGGTAGCGGGGCACTTCGTGGTGCAGGGAATACGAAAATACCGCTACTGATTAACGGTAGCCTGAATATTCTTAATATTATTATTAGCGGCATATTGATTTACGGCCTTTTCTCCTGGCCGGGACTGGGATTTGTCGGGGCAGGGCTGGGTTTAACCATTTCTCGTTATATTGGCGCAGTTGCAATTTTGTGGGTGCTGGCGATTGGTTTTAATCCTGCGCTAAGGATTTCGTTAAAGAGCTATTTTAAACCGCTGAATTTTAGCATTATCTGGGAAGTCATGGGGATTGGTATTCCCGCTAGTGTCGAATCAGTGTTATTTACCAGTGGTCGGTTATTAACCCAAATGTTCGTTGCCGGGATGGGGACCAGTGTTATTGCCGGAAATTTTATCGCGTTTTCAATTGCGGCTCTTATCAACTTACCCGGAAGTGCGCTCGGCTCTGCTTCTACGATCATTACAGGCCGAAGGTTGGGGGTAGGGCAGATAGCGCAAGCAGAGATTCAGTTGCGGCATGTGTTCTGGCTGTCCACTCTTGGATTAACGGCCATCGCCTGGCTAACGGCTCCCTTTGCCGGGGTTATGGCATCGTTTTACACCCAGGATCCACAGGTTAAACATGTCGTTGTGATTCTGATTTGGCTAAATGCTTTATTTATGCCTATTTGGTCCGCCTCATGGGTGCTACCCGCTGGATTTAAAGGTGCTCGTGATGCCCGTTACGCCATGTGGGTTTCGATGTTGAGCATGTGGGGTTGTCGGGTTGTAGTCGGTTATGTGCTGGGAATCATGCTTGGCTGGGGTGTGGTTGGTGTCTGGATGGGAATGTTTGCCGACTGGGCTGTGCGGGCCGTGCTGTTTTACTGGCGAATGGTTACTGGACGTTGGCTATGGAAATACCCTCGATCCGAGCCGCAAAAGTGTGAAAAAAAGCCAGTTGTGTCGGAATAAACGACAAAATGCAGATTATTTCAGCAAACGATTTCAAATTTAAAAAACAGGCTTTGACATTGTGGGTGGGCATCGCTAATATTCGCCTCGTTCTCACGATTCCTCTGTAGTTCAGTCGGTAGAACGGCGGACTGTTAATCCGTATGTCACTGGTTCGAGTCCAGTCAGAGGAGCCAAATTTTAGTTTTGAGACATCTCTATGAGTCTCAAAACAGTTAAAAAATAAAAGTTATTTTTACCCGGTTACCTTGTAAAAAAGTGACCGGGTTTTTTGATTTCTGTGTTTCGTGCGCTTAATCGAGTCTCACGCTTCAGTGAGCAAGTTGCCCCCCAACAGACATCACGATTCGCAAGGTCAAAAACTCTGTTCCATGAAGTACCGTACAAAGATAAAGAGAAAAATGCCTTATGCGGGATGTCGCTATCGCGTCTTTATCGGGAAACTATGCGTAATTGCCACTTTGCCTTCTGTAATCAGAAAAAGAAGAACTGGAATTTTAATAAATATTATTTCTCTGGGAACGGGGATTTTTTATAATCAATATGACGAGTTGAACATTATATTTTTTATAAGGGTTATATGAGATTAAAGAAATCTGCCGTAAAGACAGATTTCTTTAAAATATAATTAGAGATTTGCGACGTTATGATAAACTTTTTGTACATCGTCGTCATCTTCAAGGGCATCAACAAGCCCTTCAAAGATTTCTAAATCTTCTGGGGAAAGCTCAACTTCAGATTGCGCAATCATTTCTAATTCTGTTGTTGAGAACTCAGTGATTCCAGCTGCTTTTAGAGCCGCGATTCCTTTATGAAGGTCAGTAGGTTCGGTATAAATAACAATGTTACCTTCTTCTTCAGTCACATCACGAACATCAACTTCAGCTTCAAGTAAAATTTCAAAAATATGGTCAGGGTCTGATCCTTTAAATACAATCACACCCGTATTGTCAAACATATAGCTGACAGAACCTGCCGCTCCGATATTGCCGCCTTTTTTATTGAAAATTGTGCGAACGTTAGCAATCGTACGGTTAACATTTGAAGTCAATGTCTCGGCGATAATCATTGAGCCATTAGGACCAAAGCCTTCATAACGGCCCTGCACGAACGTTTCATCTCCGCCGCCTTTGGCTTTATCAATTGCTTTATCAATAACGTGCTTTGGAACTTGTGCCTGCTTTGCACGTTCAATAACGAATTTTAAAGATGTGTTTAATTCTGGATCGGGTTCACCTTGTTTAGCAGCAGCATAGATTTCTACACCGAATTTTGCATAAATTTTAGACGTTGCACCGTCTTTAGCCGTTTTTTTAGCAACAATATTGGCCCATTTACGTCCCACTGGAATGATCTCCTCGAAAATTTATTTACATTACTGGTAAATCGTTAACATGTGTTAAATCAGCATATTATATCATAACAGGAAAAATCTCGTCTATTAGAAATAAAAATATTCTAAAGCCATAATCTTATATTTTGTTTTATAAAAACTAATGTTGTTGGCGGGATTTTTTATAATTATATTTTGAAAGCATACATGCTTTTAATATGCGGAAATCATTAAGACGATAATGAAACTCGCATCTGCCCAAGGAAGCAAACAGCCCGCGTTGATTGCAGGCTATTTGCCAGATGTCTTACTTAATCCTTCACATCTATTTCTGATGAGAAGGTTCAGAACTTATTATCGGAACGGCGGCTCATTAAAGGTTCGTAATTTACGCGAATGCAGTCGGTCGCCTTCTGCGCGCAGCAAATCGATCGCCCGAATGCCAATTTGCAGGTGTTCGGAAATAGCACCTTCATAAAAACGGTTAGCCTGACCGGGAAGTTTAATCTCGCCATGCAACGGTTTATCTGAAACACACAGTAGTGTCCCGTATGGCACGCGGAAACGATATCCTTGCGCGGCAATGGTTGCACTTTCCATATCAATTGCTACGGCCCGGCTTAAGTTAAAACGAAGTGCAGAAGCTGAGTAACGTAACTCCCAGTTCCTGTCATCTGTGGTTACCACAGTACCTGTACGCAGCCGCTGTTTGACTTCCTCACCAGGCCTGCCGCTGACTAACTTGGTAGCGTCATAAAGCGCACGTTGCACTTCAGCAATGCTCGGAATAGGAATATCGGGCGGCAGAACCGCATCAAGAACGTGGTCATCGCGTAAATAAGCGTGTGCAAGGACATAATCTCCAATGGCCTGGCTTTCACGTAATCCGCCACAGTGACCAATCATCAACCAGACATCCGGGCGTAGCACTGCCAGATGATCGCAGATGGTTTTAGCATTGGACGGTCCCACGCCAATATTCACCAGAGTAATACCCCGACCATCAGCGGTAATTAAATGCCATGCTGGCATCTGGTGTTTTTTCCATGCAAGGTCGGAAATGGCTTCTTCTGGCGCTTCGGTTTCGGCAGTGATCCAGTTCCCGCCAGCACAAGAAAGGGCAATGTAGGGACTATCAGGATCGAGGATCTGGCTGCATCCCCAACGAACGAATTCATCCACATAACGTGTATAGTTGGTAAACAAGACGAACGGTTGAAAATGTTCTACTGGCGTACCGGTATAATGGCGCAACCGTGCGAGGGAAAAATCAACCCGGCGAGCATCAAAATGCGATAACGGGGAGAATTCCGTTGGATGATAAATGCCGTCTGCAGTTTCATCGCCGATTTGCGCCAGTTCTGTTGTCGGGAAGTAGCGAGTTAAACCAGCGCTCATTGAGCGATCAAGTGTCAATTCAGAGCCATCAATGACATAAGGATAAGGGATTTCATGCTGCGAGGGTTGCACAGAGATATGCGCACCATAATCCTGATACAGCAACGTAAGTTGTTCATTGAGATACGAACGAAAGAGAGTAGGGCGAGTAATCGTGGTGGTGTAGCTGCCTGCGTGAGTAAAACGACCAAATGCGCGCGTTTTGGGGGGATTAGTTGTGCTACCGTCCCAGGTTACGGTCAGTGATGGATAGACAAAAAGACCTTGTTTGCGGGCGTTTTCATCAGGTAATTCGCCACTTGTAATATATTTGCCAATGGCGTTGCGTAAAGCAACTACAGATTGCTCATACAGCGCGTCGAGTTTATCCAGTGCCTGAGCTGGGGTCAGACCGGAGCCCTTATTATTCATGTGTGTCTCCTGTTCCATACAATTACCGCACATCCGATAGTATGTCACAGGAATGTGAAACAAAAGTATAAGGCGAAGATCGGATGATCTTCGCCAGGCTATCACGAGCGTTGATTGTCTTTCATCAATAAAGCGGTCATTGCAGAAATCAGGCATCCAGCCAGCAAATAAATGGCGACGCTATGCCAGTTCCCGGCAAAGTAAGTGATGAGTGCAGCGGCAATAAAAGGTGTAAATCCACCGCCAACCACACTGGCAACCTGATAACCGACTCCAGCACCACTGTAGCGATAACTGGCACCAAACATTTCGGTAAACATCGGTTGTTGCACACACACCACCATGTCATGCGCAATGTTTGCCAGCATTATGGAGAAGAAAACTATCCAGAAAATAGATTGTGCTTCAAGCGCCATAAAGAAAGGAAATGCGCTCAACGTTCCGATTAACGCACCTGTGATATAAACCCTGCGGCGACCAAAACGATCGGCAAGCCAGGCAAAACAGGGAATTGTCAGGCAGCTTAATCCACCTACCAGCAAACCAATATTAAGGAAAAGTTCGCGCGGTAACCCCATATTCTGGGTTGAATAATTAAGTGCAAAGGCAGTAACAATGTACATCGTCAGCAACTCGCACAGTCGTAGTGCAATAATCTTCAGGAAAGCACCGGGATGTCGTAACAGAGCTTCGATAACCGGGATGCGTTTTTTCGCGGCCGCTTGATTATGTTGCTGTTGTTCAAATTCCGCGGACTCCTCCATGCCATTGCGCACCCACAATGCTCCCAGTACCAGTACGATGCTAAACAGGAAAGGAATGCGCCAGCCCCAGCTTAAAAACTGTTCGTCAGTCGTCATCATACTGATCAATGAAACCAGTCCGGTTGAAAGCAGTAAACCTACTCCGTAGCCAACTTGTACACCGCTACTGTAAAAGGCTTTTTTATTTTTCGGCGCACTTTCAACGGAAAGCAACGCTGCGCCTCCCCATTCGCCGCCGACGGCAAATCCCTGAATGGCACGCAGTGTCACCAGCAAAATAGGTGCCCACCACCCAATGGTCGAGAATGAAGGAAGAATACCAATCAAGGCTGTCGCGATGCCCATCATCCAGACGGTCAGCATTAACATGCGCTTACGTCCCAGCCGGTCACCAAAGTGACCGAAAATGACACCGCCGAGCGGTCGGAAAAGGAAGCCGACACCAAAGGTGGCAAATGCGGCGAGCGTTCCCATCGCCGGGCTTACTTGCGGGAAAAACTCGCGATTAAACACCAGTGCGGCGGTAATGCCATAGAGTAAAAAATCATACCAGTCGACGACGGCACCAGCGAAACTGCCTAACGCAGCTCGTCGGGCGCGACTTAACGAAAGCGTCCCTTCATCGGGACGAGTGGAGATGAGCGTGGAGTCCATAATGATCCTGTTTGTACTGTCTTTTTATAATTAGTATGGAAAAGGTAACTCACATTGCCGTCGATCTATAAACGAACCTTATGAGACTACCTCGACAGAGCGCATCTGCAAATGATTTTATGGCTGATTAGCGGCAACATGAAAAATTCGATGGAAGATGAAAGCGCAGGAGTTGCTGGTGTTGTTTAAGGATTAAGCAGAGGGCCCACAGGTTCGAGATATGAAACATAAAAGTCCGCATATGCACAAAATTGCACCCTGATGATTCTGATAGACTGCATTGCATTATAACCAGTAGGGAGGCGAGGTTAGTTATGTTTTTAGTATCATTGTTGAGACGTATTGCATTTAGTTACTACGATTATAAAGCTTATAATTTTAATATTGAAAAAACAGACTTTGTTGTCATACATATTCCCGATCAGATTGGCGATGCTATGGCCATCTTTCCTGTTATTCGGGCGCTTGAATTGCATAAAATTAAGCATCTATTAATTGTTACGTCGACAATTAATTTAGAAGTCTTTAATGCGCTCAAACTTGAACAGACTAAATTAACATTAGTCACAATGACTATGCAGGATCACGCAACATTAAAAGAAATAAAAGATTTAGCGAAGAACATAACACTGCAATACGGTACGCCGGATCTTTGTATAGAGGCGATGCGTAAAAAGAACCTGAAAACGATGATATTTATCAGTCAGTTGAAAGCAAAAACGAATTTCCAGGTCGTCGGTTTAACCATGAAGTGCTATTCCCCTTTGTGTAAGAACGCGTCCCGGATGGATCAGAATCTCCGGACTCCTGTACCCATGACATGGGCATTTATGATGCGTGAGGCGGGTTTTCCGGCAGTCAGGTCAATATATGAATTGCCATTAAGCGATGATGTACTCGATGAGGTACGCGAGGAAATGCGATCGTTAGGATCTTACATTGCGCTCAATTTAGACGGTAGCTCGCAGGAACGTACATTTTCATTATCGATTGCAGAAAATCTAATAGCAAAAATTCAAAGTGAAACAGATATTCCAATAGTGATCGTTTATGGACCCAAAGGGGAAGATAAAGCCAGGGCATTAGTGGATTGTTATAATAATGTCTACCGTTTATCCTTATCACCCTCGATTAAACGTTCAGCAGCAATCATAAAAGATGCTTATATTGCAATAACTCCTGACACCTCAATATTACATATGGCAAGTGCCTATAATACCCCCGTTGTTGCAATTTATGCTGATTACAAAACGCGATGGCCCGCAATGGCCGATGTTTCGGAGTCAGTCGTCGTTGGGCAAAAAATTGACAATATAAGTCTGGATGAATTCGCAAAGGCATTAAAAAGTGTTTTGGCGAGAATTTGAGGCAGTACTTATGCATAGTAATGCCGATCTGTTATGAACGGTGGTGTCATCAATACTCTGAGGCTGGTCAATCATCACAGAAAACCAGCCTTTGGATCAAAGCAATACTCACCGAAAATGATCATAGTCACACCGAACGCGATTCAGGAGGAACTGTTTGGTAAATAGCACCACCGGATCTTGGGGGCGCTGTGATTATTACAGTATTGCTATCACCGTCATTTTTGAATGTCACTTTACCAGTAGCATCAACGCCTACCCAGGAGGCCGAGCTTGAAAACGAATAATCAGCCGCCGTTTTTCCTGGTGCAAAGTTGTCATTATTCAACTGATAATACGCCCCGGTAAATCCCTGCGAAGGGAATGAAGCTGTCGGTAGGTTTGCACTATTCACTGACACTGTACCCGTCATTGGTCTGGTTTCCGCGCTAATGAATTCTATCGTGGTACTCAGACCCGCCTGATGAACACCATTCAATACGGGGATCAGCGTTGCGATACCCTCTCCGCCTCCTGTAACAGTAGCTTTGTAATCACCGTTGATATTTTGACTGTAATCAATTGCGCTAATTTTCATATAGGGCACGTTTGTACCTGATTGCACAAATTCTATCCCTTAAGAAACTTTGATCGGATTGCCTGATATATCGTGCAGAACAAGATGTAGCTCAGCACTATCGGTAAAGTCCCCTTTCAGTGATGACTGGTTGTTCTTAAGGATGGACTGCGAGGCGTCTGCTGGGCCTGCCACTAGCGATATATCTACTGTTTGCATTCCACCTGCGCTTGTGACTGCGCTTACAGTGACGCTCCCCGTTATCTCACCTTTCACGCTTGTTGTCGCGATTCCGTTTTGATCGGTCACCGCTGTTAATGACGTTAATGTGGTGGAGCCGCTTTTTAAGGCGAAGTACACAGTGAGACCTTCGATCAGGTTACCACTGCCATCCTCAACCGTTGCCTTTAAGGTACTTAAATCACTGTTGGTGGCGGCGATAGTCGACGGATCAGCGATGAAGCTAGCAACATGTGCGGTGCTTGGGTTGCCAGTAACCTTCACGGTTGTCTGTGTCTGTATTGTGACGCCGTTATGGAACGATGCAGTCACCGTATATGTACCGACTTTATTGCTGGTCAGAACGACTGGAGCCTGACCTGAAGAGTTGGTTCTCACTTTTCCGCCACTTAACGTCGCACCTTCTAGCGTTACGCTAAAGTTGATGACCTGACCCTCCACTGGAGTGCCATTTGCAGAGGTTAGCGTTGCCGTCAGAGTAGCGCCTTTAGGAGCATTGACACCGATAAGCGGACTGGACGTGAGTGTCAGTTTTTCATCAATAGCCTCCAGTTGTTTCTCAAGTGAAGCTCCATTCGCTAGGGATGCTTTTACAGTATACGAGCCGTTTCTTTCAGGCGTCATGGTGACCTCGGCTACTCCCTGCGTATTAGTAGAGACCGTATTCTGGCTGATGATCATTTGCGAGGATGGCGCTGCACTGAATGTCGCGGGTTGATGCGTCACCGGGTTGCCAAACTGGTCGTTAACGTGAGCTTTAACTGCTATGTCTTGTGCGACCATGACCTGACCTTCAGGTATCTCCTGACTGGTAATCGTCGCAGAATTAACATCTACCTTGGCATTCAGTAATCGCGAGATGACTTCAGTAGGTTTATCTGCCAGAGAGGCTGAAACTGTTTTTAGTCCGACCTCGGTGCTTGTCACAAGAATTTCAGCGAAAACCTGATCATCCGTTTCAACGCTGGTGCTGCTTAGCGTGACGGAGGTTCCGCGGAAATTAACTTTTATACCTTCTACTGGGTTGCCGTTTCCATCAGTCACTGTTGCCTGTAGCCTGGTCATTCCAATGTTATTGGCGATGAAATTGTCCTCGGTAACGTTAAGATTAACCTGCGCAGTGAGCGTATCCGCAGTAAAGTTCACCACCAACTGCTCACTCTTACCGCCAACCATCGATGCTGTCACGGTATGAGCGCCTGCTTTTGTACCTTTCAGCGTGACTTTCGCTTTGCCATCGGCATCAGTAACCGCTTTGTCGCCATCGCTCAGCGTGAAGTTCGCCTTCACATCTTCCGGTAGAGTAAATGTTACCTCAGTGTTGGCTATCGCATTGCCCTCTGTATCAGCGACGGTGCTGTTAGTGTCGTGAGATCGTTATTGTCGGCAATCACCGGATCCTTCGAGGCTGCCAGCGTGATTTCAGCATTCGTGACGTTCGGCACATAGTTCACTGTTTGTTGCATCGAATCGCCATTTTCGAGGGTTGCCGTCACGGGAGTTCTTCAGGCTGAAATCTTCATCCACGCCCAGCGTGATTCTTGCGGTACCGAAGCGGCTTAACCAGTCTGTCATTACCCCTGAAGCCTGAGAAGAGGCCCATCCACGTGCTATGTTTGCCGCTTGCTCGCTGTTCATATCTTCGGCGAGCAGAGATCCAATTAGCTGTGAAGTACTGGCTATCTGTTGCTCAAGGTTGCCACTGCTGTTACCCGGCGGCGGGGTTAAATTTTTTTCACTAACTTGTGCCGGGACATCCAGTTCATCACCCGGGCGGACATTACGAACAAACGTACGAAACTGGTTGAGTTTGCGTAACAGGGGGGTATCTATAATTTGTTGCACAGGACAAATATATCTGGCTTCTGTACAGAGTCTTAAATTTTGACCATAAATAAAACCGTCCCTGTCAAGCATGCATAGTTTATCAAGTAGGTCTCCCACAAACTGCCTGAATTTTATTTTTCCATTAAAAGTTTGTATCTTCTTAAGTATCACAGGAGACTGGAAATAGACCGATAGTAGGATGTTGCCACTCAAGGCATGACGATAAATATCGCTAGGAGTAATTTTTTGTTTTATGGCTTTGGTAGTGATCTCAACTGCTTCCGTTATAGTGACCCATGTTGACATATAATGAGTTATAAGCAATGGCTGATATTTTTTTGACATAATATTATCTCCTTCTACACAACAATTCGTTCCGTTAAGGAAAAAGATTGGTGTCACAAGTATTTATTTATGATTAATCAGAGGGTTTATGACAGAGAAAAGGATGTATATTTCTGAGTAAAAATGTACAGGCCTATGGGGTGACTATTTAATGAGTAAATGCCGAATGATTTTCGGGGTGATGATTATAACTTGAGGAAAAATCCCAGCGTGGTTTGAGTAGTGTACCTGAGTGATATTTGTGTTATGTATGCATTGATTGCAGCAGAATAAATATAGTTCAGGCTAGTATAGTTTGTGGTAGCTATGAGAATATATAATCTATTTTACCTATAAAATAATTTATATGTATGGGGGGTGATGCTGCCAACTTACTGATTTAGTGTATGATGGTGTTTTTGAGGTGCT
>OLRZ01000395.1_pt1 | contig 37731 bp, 35 predicted proteins | sample 1671931 | NCBI WGS metagenome assembly OLRZ01 (sample SAMEA3136627, study PRJEB25190) | human gut metagenome | reverse complement strand
AGCTGACAAAAGGAGTCTGCAGGGAACGCCAGTGCCTGTTTCCTTCTCCGTGTAAAAATCTGACGGTGGATCATAAAGATTATCTGCAGCTTTTACGAAAAGTTCGGAATTTACCAAAAGTCAAAAAAGTATTTATCCGTTCCGGTATTCGTTTTGATTACATGGTGGCAGATCCGGATAAAACTTTTCTGAATGAGCTTGTAAAATATCATGTCAGCGGCCAGCTGCGTGTGGCACCGGAACATGTTTCTGATGAAGTGCTGAAATATATGGGAAAACCGAAACATGCAGTTTACGAAAGTTTTCTGAAAGAATATGAAACGGCCAATGCCCGCACAGGCAAGCAGCAGTATGCAGTTCCTTATTTTATGTCATCTCATCCGGGATGTACCATGAAGGAAGCTGTAAAACTTGCGGAATATGTTCGTGATCTTGGATTTACACCGGAACAGGTGCAGGATTTTTACCCGACACCTTCAACTCTTTCTACCTGTATGTATTATACGGGAATACATCCTCTGACCGGAGAGAAAGTTTATGTTCCGAAAAATCCTCATGAAAAGGCAATTCAGCGTGCTCTGATGCAGTACAAAAATCCGGAGAACCGGGAACTGATCCTTGAGGGACTTAAAATGACCGGACGTATGGATCTGGTAGGTTTTGGACCAAAGTGCCTGATCCATCCAAGAGAACTTCGGAGAAAAAATTCCAAAGGAAAAAATCCTGAAAGCAGAAGTACAGATCGAAGAAATCTAAAAACACAGACAAGGAGTTCGGCACATGAAAAATACCAGAAAAAGAAAAACAAAAAAAGGTGATTTTGGCTATTTCAGTAGCGAAAAGAAGCGAAGACTTCTGATCACAGCTGGATTATTTTCGCTTCCGCTTCTCGTTTTTTTCGTAGCATGGGCGGTCAATGGTACAAGGATGACTGTCTGGACAGTTCTGACGGTTGTAGGATGTCTTCCTGGCTGTAAATCCATGGTAAGCCTGATCATGATCCTGATGCGGCATCCTATGGACAGGAAACTGTATGAAGAAATCCGGAAACATGCCGGTGATCTTGTGATGGCATATGAAATGTATATGACTTTTTATGAAAAGAGCGGTTATCTTGATGCTGTGGCTGTATGTGGAAATACGGTTGTGGGATATACCAGTGATCCAAAGGTGGATATATCGTATCTTGCAGAACAGTCTCAGAAGATTGTCCGCAAAAACGGTTATAAAGTAGATGTAAAGATCCTGAAAGATCTGAAGCCCTATCTGGAACGTCTGGATTCTATGAATGAACATAAAGAATCTTTACGGAATGGAATCAAGTTTACACCAGATGAACGGTATCCGGATCTTTCCAGGGAAGAGCTGATCAAACATACGATCCTGGCAATCTGTCTGTAGGAGCACTGTTATAATGAAAGAATTTATCATTAATGAAAATGAGGCCGGACAACGCTTTGACAAATATCTGGCCAAGCTTCTTAAAGAAGCGCCAAAAAGTTTTTTTTACAAAATGATGCGTAAAAAAAATATTACACTTAACGGAAAAAAAGCAAACGGAAATGAGAAACTGCTTTCTGGTGATCATGTGAAGTTATTTTTAAGTGATGAAACTTTCGAGAAATTCAGCGGTACCGATAAAGCTCCCAGGGCATATCATAAACTGGACATTATTTATGAAGATGAGAATATCCTTCTGATCAACAAACCGTCAGGGATGCTTTCCCAGCCCGGAGATGATGGCACTCCGTCACTGGTGGAATATCTGACCGGGTATCTTCTGGAAACTGGAAGCCTTACAGAGGAGGATTTAAGAACTTTTCGGCCATCTGTGTGTAACCGTCTGGATCGCAACACTACCGGGCTGATCGCAGCCGGAAAAAGTCTTGCCGGTCTTCAGGAACTCTCGGAAATGTTTAAATCCAGAAATCTCCATAAGTATTATCTGTGTCTTGTGGAGGGTGTACTGGAACAGGAAAAATATATCAAAGGATATCTTTCCAAAGATAAAAAAAATAATAAAGTAACAATATACAAACAGGAGAAAGAGAATACCCTTCCTGTGGAGACCCGATATTTTCCGCTTGGTAACAATGGAAAACGGACTCTTCTTAAGGTAGAACTGATCACAGGACGTGCACATCAGATCCGTGCACATCTTGCATCAGAAGGGCATTCGATCGTGGGTGATCCAAAGTACGGAAAAAATGAAAGCAATCTGAAAGGACAGCTTCTGCATTCTTTCTGCATGGAGTTTCCGGTTCTTACAGGAACACTTTCTTATCTTTCCGGAAAGACCTTCACAGCGCCGATACCGGAAATCTTTCTCAGAACATTAAAAGAGGAGCAGTTGGAGGAAATTTATTATGAAAATCTGGAATGAAGTGTGGGATTATGTAAAAATGATCATCATTGTGGTAGTGGTGGTCCTTGTTATCAACAATGTGGTACTGATCAATGCAAAGATTCCGTCGGAATCCATGGAAAATACCATCATGACCGGTGACCGGATCTTTGGTTTTCGCCTGGCGTATGGTTTTAATATGAATGTATTTGGAAATGAAATATCCAAGAAATGGAAAGATCCGGAGCGTTTTGATATTGTGATCTTTAAGTATCCGGATGACGAATCCCAGCTGTTTATCAAACGTATTATCGGACTTCCGGGAGACAAAGTTGAGATTATAGATGGTAAAGTTTATATCAATGATTCGGAAACGCCACTGGAAGATTCCTATGTACCGGAGACACCGCTTGGAAGTTTCGGCCCTTATGAAGTACCGGAGAATTGTTACTTTATGATGGGCGATAACCGAAACAATTCAAAGGATTCCAGATACTGGACCAATACTTTTGTGCGTTTCGATCAGATTGTTGGAAAAGCGGAGATCCGTTATTTCCCGTCCATCAAGCTTTTGAATTAAAGAAGGGTTTTATTTTATGGCAACGTGGAACAGCAGAGGGCTTCGAGGCTCCACTTTGGAGGAACTTGTCAATCGTACCAATGAGCAGTACCGCGAAAAAGGACTGGCTCTGATCCAGAAAATTCCAACTCCCATCACGCCGGTAAAAATGGACAAGAATACAAGACATATCACACTGGCATATTTTGAACAGAAAAGTACTGTAGATTATATCGGAGCAGTGCAGGGAATTCCTGTCTGCTTCGATGCCAAAGAATGCTGTGTAAAGACCTTTCCCCTTGCAAACATTCATCCTCATCAGGTAGCTTTTATGGAGGAGTTTGAGAAGCAGAGGGGGATTTCTTTTTTTCTGATCTATTTCAGCGCAGATAATGTTTTTTATTATCTTACTTTACGCAAACTGAAAGAATTCTGGAAACGGATGGAAGAGGGCGGACGAAAAAGTTTCCGCCGGGAAGAATTGGACGAGGAATTTTATCTTCCGGCAAAAAGCGGATTTCTGGTTCCTTATCTGGAGGGGATCCAGAAAGATCTGCAATTACGGGATTGACTTTTGTAAAAGTTTCCTATATAATCAAATTTAAGTTTTTCTGTGGTAGCATGGTAGCGAACTAAAGCGAAACGCAGAAAATTCAAAAAGTGTTACGGAGGAAATGAACATGCAGCGTATTTTTCATACACCTGAAGGTGTGCGGGACATTTATGGAGAGGAATGCAGCCGCAAAAAACGGCTCCAGAGGGAGCTCCACCAGGTGTTTTCAAGATATGGATATGAAGATATAGAAACACCGGGATTTGAATACTTTGAAGTGTTCAGTAATGAAGTGGGAACAATCCCATCCAAAGATCTTTATAAATTTTTTGACAGAGAGGGAAATACCCTTGTTCTAAGGCCTGACTTCACACCATCGGTTTCCAGAGCGTGTGCTACATATTTTGATCCGGAAAAGGGACCGGTAAGACTTTGTTATACAGGAAATACATTTATCAACAATTCCAGTTACAGAGGACAGATGAAAGAAAATACCCAGATGGGTGTGGAGCATATGGGAGATGATTCCGCAGCAGCAGATGCGGAGATCCTTGCCATGACAGTAGAGTGCCTGAAAGCAGCAGGACTTACGGAATTCCAGGTTAGTGTGGGTCAGGTAGATTATTATAAATCCCTGCTTGCAGAAGCAGATCTGGAACCGGAGATGGAAGAACATCTTCGTGAACTGATCTCCCAGAAGAATTATTTTGGTGTGGAAGAACTTCTGAAGGGACAGAATTTAAGCGAGAGCCTTTCCGAAGCTTTTGCGGAACTGCCGCAGATGTTCGGTTCCGTGGAAGTTCTGGAAAAAGCAAAAAAACTTACCTCCAATCCGGAGGCACTTTTCGCAGTAAAACGTCTGGAAGAGATCTACGAGATCCTGAAAGTATATGGCTGTGAGAAATACATTGCTTTTGATTTTGGAATGCTCAGTAAATTCCGTTATTATACAGGAATCATTTTCCAGGCTTATACATATGGAACCGGCGAACCACTGATCAAAGGTGGACGTTATAACGAGCTGATGAAACATTTCGGAAAACCGGCTTCTTCCATCGGATTTGCCATTGTGGTTGATAACCTGATGCTTGCTCTTTCCAGACAGAAGCTGACCGTTCCATCCGGTGATAAGACCGTTGTGATCACCTATGCTCCGGGAGAGCTGAAAAAAGCGATCCAGGAAGCAATTACACTTCGAGGAGAAGGTAAAAAAGTGGCATTATGCCCGAAAAAGGAGGAGCAGGAATAATGAGATATCTTACATTTGCCCTCACAAAAGGGCGTCTGGCCAACAAAACACTGGATATGTTTGAAAAGATCGGTATTACATGTGAGGAGATGCGTGACAAGGATTCCCGTAAACTGATCTTTACCAATGAGGAACTGAAACTCAGGTTTTTCCTTGCGAAAGGCCCGGATGTGCCGACTTATGTAGAGTACGGTGCCGCAGATATTGGTATCGTAGGTAAGGATACCATTCTGGAAGAGGGAAGAAAACTTTACGAAGTTATGGATCTGGGATTCGGAGCATGCCGCATGTGCGTATGTGGCCCGGAAAGCGCCAGAGAAGTTTTAAATAACAACCAGCTGATCCGTGTTGCTACCAAATACCCGAACATAGCAAAGGATTACTTCTATAATAAAAAACACCAGACGGTGGAGATCATCAAACTGAATGGTTCCATTGAGCTTGCACCGATCGTAGGTCTTTCCGAAGTCATCGTGGATATCGTGGAAACAGGAAGTACCCTTCGCGAGAATGGTCTGAAGGTGTTGGAGGAAGTCTGCCCGCTGTCTGCCCGTATGGTAGTCAACCAGGTCAGCATGAAAATGGAAGATGAAAGGATCCGTAAACTGATCACAGGACTTCGAAACGTTGTCAAATAAGCTGTGAAGCTGTTTATTTGCTTATGAGCATGTAGTGGAACGGATTGTGAATAAATACAGAAAGAAGGCAGAAGTTATTATGCGTAAGGTAAAACTCACCAAGGAATCTACAAAAGATATTCTGGAAACTCTCTTAAAAAGAAGTCCTAATAATTATGGCAAATATGAGGATGCAGTAGCAGATATCCTCGCAAAAGTAAAGGCAGAGGGAGATGAAGCGCTGTTTGCTTTTACCAGAGAATTTGATAAAGTTGAAGTGACAAAGGAGACGATCCGTGTTACACCGGAGGAGATCGAGGAAGCTTATAAGCTGGTAGATCCGTCTCTGATTGATGTGATCAAAAAAGCGCTGGTAAATATCCGCAGCTATCATGAAAAGCAGCTTCAGAACAGCTGGTTCACAAGTACGACAGACGGTACTATGCTTGGCCAGAAAGTAACTGCACTGAACCGTGTAGGTGTTTATGTTCCAGGCGGAAAAGCTGTATATCCATCTTCTGTACTGATGAATATCGTTCCTGCCAAAGTAGCAGGTGTGGACCGTATTGTAATGACAACCCCTCCGGGAAAAGACGGAAAGGTGAATCCAAGCACACTGGTTGCTGCCAATGAGGCCGGTGCAGATGAAATTTATAAAGTGGGCGGTGCCCAGGCTATCGGAGCTCTTGCATACGGAACTGAGAGTATCCCGAAAGTGGACAAGATCGTAGGACCTGGAAATATTTTTGTTGCCCTTGCAAAAAAAGCAGTTTATGGTTATGTCAGCATTGACTCCATTGCCGGACCAAGCGAGATCCTTGTTCTTGCAGATGAGACTGCAAATCCACGTTATATCGCGGCAGATCTTCTTTCTCAGGCAGAGCATGATGAGATGGCGTCCGCGATCCTGATCACAACAAATGAAGAATTTGCAGATAAGGTTGACGCAGAGGTAAAAGGTTTTGTTGAAAAACTTTCCAGAAAAGCTATCATCGAGAAATCTCTAGAGAATTTTGGATATATCCTGATCGCAGAAGATATGGACGAGGCCATTGAGGCAGCCAATGAAATTGCCTCCGAGCATATGGAGATCGTCACAAAGAATCCGTTTGAAGATATGATGAAAGTACGAAATGCAGGTGCGATCTTTATCGGAGAGCACAGCTCTGAGCCTCTTGGAGATTATTTTGCAGGACCGAACCATGTACTTCCTACCAATGGAACCGCGAAATTTTTCTCCGCACTTTCTGTAGATGATTTTATTAAGAAATCCAGCATTGTGTATTATTCCAGAGAAGCACTCCGGAAGATCCACAAGGACATTATCCAGTTTGCCACATCGGAACAGCTGACTGCACACGCAAACTCCATTGCGGTCCGTTTTGAGGAAGAGGATAAGGAGAACGAATAATGGCAAGAGAAGCACTGATCGAAAGAAACACAAAAGAAACACAGATCCGTCTGCAGCTGAATATTGACGGAACAGGAAGTTCCGATATTGATACAGGTATTGGCTTTTTTGATCATATGCTGGACGGCTTTACGCGTCATGGACTGTATGATCTTACTTTGAGAGTACACGGTGACCTGAATGTGGATGATCATCATACTATTGAAGATACAGGTATTGTCCTTGGAAATGCGATCCGTGAGGCAGTTGGGGACAAAAAAGGAATCAAACGTTATGGCAGCTGTATTCTTCCCATGGATGAAGTTCTGGTGCTCTGTGCAGTGGATCTTTCCGGAAGACCTTATCTTGGATGGGATGCGGAGTTTTCCACGGAGAAAATAGGAGATATGGCAACCGAGATGGTGAAGGAATTCTTTTATGCAGTGTCTTATTCCGTAGCAATGAATCTTCACATCAAAGTTCTTTCCGGCGGAAACAGCCATCATGTGGCAGAGGCTATGTTTAAGAGCTTTGCCAAAGCCCTTGATGCGGCAACACAGTACGATTCCCGGATCACAGACGTGCTTTCTACCAAGGGAAGCCTCTGATACATAAAGGAGACTACTTATGAACAAACAGTTGATCCCATGCCTTTATCTTCAGGCAGAAAAGGCAGTAACAGGATTTGGACAGAGAAATCTTTTCGGAGATGGAAATGTAGAGACACTTGCAAAATTTTACGGCGACAATGGAGCAGATGAGCTTCTGGTGTTTGACTTTTCTTCCGCAGATGCTGAGCATGACCGTGCGATCGGAAAGATCCGGGATATCTGCCAGGCATCCGAGATCCCGGTGATCGCAGCAGGAAACATCAAACGTATGGAAGACGTAAAAAAACTGATCTATGCAGGCTGTGCCAAGGTTGTATTAAATTTTTCAAAGAAAAGTAATATTGAGCTTCTTGAGGAAGTATCCAGACGTTTTGGAAAAGAACGTATGATGATCAGTATTTCTGATCTGAAGGAATTTACAGAAAATCAGGATCTGATCGAAACTTATGCAGACAGTGTTCTGGCTCTGGATACAGTGGAAAATGAAATCGCACAGATTTCGCAGATTTCCATTGTTCTCCACACGGACGAAAGCAGTCAGGAAAAAGTTCTGGAGCTTTTAGGGGAAACCGCCGTGTCCGGACTTTGCGGTGCTTATGTGAGCAGCCTTGAAAATGATCTGCATACATTAAAAGAGACCTGCGAAAAAGCCGGAATTCCGGTGAATACCTATAAAAGCAATATTGCATGGTCCGATTTTAAATTAAACAGTGATGGAATGGTTCCAGTTATTGTCCAGGATTACCGGACAGATGAAGTGCTGATGCTGGCCTATATGAATGAACTGGCTTTTGATACTACACTGAAACTGGGAAAAATGACATACTGGAGCCGCAGCCGGAATGAACTCTGGACAAAAGGCCTGACATCCGGACATGTACAGTATGTAAAATCCCTTACCATTGACTGTGACAATGATACGATCCTTGCCAAGGTGGATCAGGTGGGGGCTGCCTGCCATACAGGAAACCGTACCTGTTTCTTCAAACCACTGATGAAGAAAGAGTACGATGATACCAATCCACTCCACGTATTCCAGAATGTGTACGATGTGATCACAGACCGGAAAGCGAATCCGAAGGAAGGTTCCTATACCAATTATCTTTTTGATAAGGGAATTGACAAGATCCTGAAAAAAGTCGGTGAAGAATGTACAGAGATCGTCATTGCCGCCAAAAATCCGGATAAAGAAGAGATCAAGTATGAGATCTCAGATTTTCTCTATCACATGATGGTACTGATGGTGGAAAAAGGTGTCAGCTGGGAAGAGATCACCAGAGAACTGGTAAAAAGATAGAATTAAAAAAAAGACATATACAATTTTGGTTAGGCATGGTATACTTATCGGAACAAAGTGCGGAAATATAAGAAAAAGGGAAAGGGAAACAGCCAATGATCAAAATTGATGACTGGGTGATCGAAAAAGGAGAAAAAGCACAAGGTAAGATTGAGATCACAGGATGCGGCATGGCGATGCCGGCGACTGTGATCTGCGGGGTGGAAGACGGACCGACGATCCTGATCACAGCAGGAGTACACAGCGCCGAGTATGTAGGAATACAGGCGGCGATGGAACTTGCGAAAGAATTTCAGCCGGAGGAACTGAAGGGAAATGTGATCATCATTCCGCTGGTCAATGTCAGTGGATTTGAACATCGTACCATGAGTATGGTCTATGAAGATGGTAAGAATCTGAACCGTGTTTTCCCGGGAGATCCTGAGGGGACAGCTGCAGACCGCATTGCCTATACCATGGTGATGAAACTTTTTTCCATAACGGATTATTATATTGATCTGCACAGCGGAGACGGATATGAGCAGCTTCATCCATATGTTTATTATGTAGGGGTTGTAGATGAAGAGACGGCAGAGAAGTCCTTACATATGGCAAGACATATCGGTGTCAAATATGTGGTCCGCTCTACAACTGCTACAGGTGGTGCCTATAATTATGCTTCTTCTCTTGGAATTCCAAGCATTCTCATCGAGAGGGGCGGACACAGTTACTGGACCTGGGAGGAAGTGGAACAGGACAAAAGAGACGTCCGTCATCTTGTGTTTCATCTTCAGGGGAAGAAATGTCACGGACTGAAACATTACCGTCAGATGCTTCTGGAAAATGTGGTATATGAATATGCACCATATACCGGATGCTGGTATCCATCCAAAAAGCCTGGAGAGTACTTCTTTAAAGGAGAAGACCTGGGTGAACTGAGAGATTACTACGGAAACCTGCTTTATACATCCATTGCAACAGAAAATGGAGTTGTACTTTATCAGACAGCCAGCCTGAATATTATTGAGGACGGACCGATGATCGCCTATGCAGCGATCACAGAGACGCTGACCTGATATTCGCAGAGCTTTTCCACCAAAAATTGTTTTATTCAATTCCTATAGAAGCGATAAGAAAACCGGATTTTACCGTTTGTTGTTCTATTTGTAAAAACGAACGCGTAAAATCCGTATTTTTTTGACAAATCGGATAAACTCAGTTGTTAAATACCTAACGGGGTATATGTACAATTCAAACAGCTTTGACAAAATTGATAAATATTCTAAAAATACAACATTTTTCTATGGACAACAGCAATAGATTTATCATATAATAAATCCGTAATTTAACAGCATTTGCTGATTTTTACATCAGTCGTTGCAAGTTCCGAGAGGATTAATAGGGAAACCGGTGTAAATCCGGTACGATCCCGTCACTGTAATGGGGAATCCTCAGATAAAATACCACTGGCCGGGTGCGTGAGAAATAGGGCCGGGAAGGTGTCTGAGGGTGAGGAGCCTGAGTCAGGAGACCTGCTTGTAATTGTTTTAAGATGATTCTTACGGAAGATAGGAAGCAAGTTTTTTTGTGTGTGCCCGTATTTCGTCACGGGCTTTTTTCGTGCGTATTTCTAAAATTCCATGCATTTTCTGCATATAAAGAATCCCATTATAGTTATTATTATCTTATATAAGTTGAAACGGCTATGCTAAAAATCACATCAAATGAGGAAAGGAGTAAAACGTGACAAAGAAACAAGTAGGAAAAAGATTTCTCCAGATTATCATTGTATTATTTGGAATCAGCTTTTTCACATTTGGACTGACCTACCTGTCACCTGGTGATCCTGCGGAGATCATGTTGACAGAGTGTGGTAATCTTCCAACACCGGAACTTCTGGAACAGACAAGACATGATCTCGGCCTTGACCAGCCATTTCTTGTGCAGTATGGTTCCTGGCTGAAAGGTGTTGTAACAGGAGATATGGGACAGTCCTATTCTTTCAAAATGCCGGTAACGGATAAACTGGTATCCTGTTTCTGGCCGACGCTGAGGATGTCGTTGCTGGCACTTCTGATGATGGTCATTATTTCCATACCGCTTGGAATACTGGCCGCTGTATATCAGAACAAATTCCCGGATTATTTTGTAAGAGGAATTACCTTTGTGGGAGTATCTGTTCCAAGCTTCTGGCTGGGCCTGATCCTTCTCAGCATCTTTGGTGTTCAGCTTCGCTGGATCAATGTTGCCGGAGGCAGTACAGATTTTAAATCCATGATCCTTCCGGCGCTGACACTTGCACTTGCCATGTCTGCAAAGTATACCAGACAGGTAAGAAGTGCAGTACTGGAGGAACTTCACCAGGATTATGTCACAGGTGCAAGAATGCGTGGGATCAAGGAAAGCGTCATTCTCTGGAAACACGTTCTTCCTAATGTAATGCTTCCGCTGGTAACACTGCTGGGGCTTTCCCTTGGAAGTCTTCTGGGAGGTACTGCAGTTGTAGAGATCATTTACAACTGGCCTGGAATGGGAAATATGGCAGTAAAGGCAATTTCCTGTCGTGACTATCCTCTTGTACAGGGCTATGTACTCTGGATCGCGATCCTGTACATGTGCATCAACCTGCTTGTGGATCTGTCCTATACTTATCTCGATCCAAGACTTAAGGAGGATAGATAATTGAAAAAGGTATTACGAACATTCAAAGAAAATAAACAGTTCACTCTTTTCTTTATTCTGGGTCTCGTGGTGATCGGTGTTGCGATCTTTGCACCGCAGCTTTCCCCATATGATCCGTTGGATGCAGTTATGACCGAATCACTGCAGGAGCCAAGCTCCGCTCATCCGTTCGGAACGGATAAGCTTGGACGAGATCTTCTTTCCCGTGTTATCTTCGGAACAAGAACCTCTCTGATCATGACCTTATGTCTGGTTGCGGTGATCTTTGTGATCGGTACATTTTTAGGAGTTATCGCCGGATATTTCGGTGGTGTTGTGGATGCAGTGATCATGCGTATCGCGGATATGATGATCTCATTCCCCGGCCTTGTTCTGGCCATTGCCATTGCCGGTATGCTCGGACCGAATCTGGTCAATGCCGTTATCTCCATTGCGGCTGTAAGCTGGACAAAATATGCCCGCCTTGCAAGAAGTATGGTTTTGAAAGTCAAGAAGAGTCTTTACATAGAGGCAGCTGTGGTAAACGGAACAAAGACCTGGAAAATTCTTCTTGTACACGTTCTTCCCAACATGGTAACCCAGATGGTGGTAACTGCAGCGGCAGATATCGGAACCATGATGCTGGAACTGGCTTCCCTTTCATTCCTGGGATTTGGTGCAACCGCGCCGACACCGGAATGGGGACTGATGCTGAATGAAGGAAGGACCTACATGGCAAAAGCGCCATGGCTTATGATCTACCCTGGTATCGCTATCGTGATCTGTGTTGTTGTTTTCAACATGCTTGGAGACAGCATCCGTGATGTACTGGATCCGCGCCATGATCAATAAAACAACTCTGTAACAAACCAACACCATATGATCAGTATTATTTATCTTTAGGAGGATGAAATGAGAAATAACGTAGTTAAAAAAGTGCTGGCTGCTACACTTGCATGCATGATGACTTTTTCCATGACAACAGTGGCTCAGGCAAAAGGTGACAAAAAAAGTGATAAGGAGATCACCATCGGAGTAACAAGCTTTGCAGATACACTGGAGCCGACAGAGCAGTATTTCAGCTGGGTTGTATCCCGTTATGCAATCGGTGAGTGCCTTACAAAATTCGATGAGCACGGTGAGATCGTTCCATGTCTTGCAGAAGAGTGGGATAACAGCGAAGATGGAAAAACATGGACATTCAAGATCCGTGAGGGCGTAAAATTCTCCAACGGTGATGACATGACACCGGAGATGGTAAAAGCTTCCATCGAGCGTACTGCCGAGAAGAGCGACCGAGTTCAGGAGTTCTTTGATCTTGATAACATCGAAGTTAACGGACAGAACCTGATTTTCCACCTGAACAGAGCTAACGCAAACATGGCTGGCTGCCTTGCAGACCCGCTGTTCCTCATTGTTGATACAAATGTCGATGATTCCACATTTGCAATGGAAGGACCGATCTGTACAGGACCTTACGCAGTAGAGTCTTTCAGCCCGACAGACTCCTGTGTTGTAGTAAAGAATGAGAACTACTGGGATGGCGAAGTTCCCCTTGACAAAGTTACACTGAAATGTGTGGATGACCAGACAACACGTTCCATGGCTCTTCAGACAGGTGAGATCGATATCGCTTACAACCTGAAAACAGAGAACCTGGTTGAGTTCGAGGGAAATGACAACTATGATATTCAGGAACTTCAGTCTCTTCGTTCCACCTATGCGTTCATGAACCAGAACGAGGATCATGCACTCAGTGACAAGGCACTTCGTCAGGCACTTCTCCGCGGACTTGACAAAGAGACATACTGTAACACTCTTCTTGAGGGTGGTGCAACAGCTGGTAAAGCACCGGTTCCGCCAACACTTGACTTTGGATTTGATGATCTGAAAGATGAGAATGCTTACGATCCGGATGGCGCAAAGAAGATTCTTGAGGAAGCTGGATACAAAGATGTTGACGGTGACGGATTTGTAGAGACTCCGGACGGAGATCCGCTTGTTCTTGATTTCGTTATTTACACAAGCCGTGCAGAGCTTGGTGTATACGCACAGGCAGCACAGGCCAGCCTGAAAGAGATCGGTATCAATGTAAACCTGAATACTGTAAGTTATGAGACACTTCTTGACATGAGAGATTCCGGTCAGTATGACCTTCTGATCTGGAACGTACTGGTTGCCAACACAGGTGATCCGGAGAACTACTTAAGAGAGAACTGGTACAGCTCTTCCGCAAACAATACTGCAGGATACAACAATCCGGATGTAGATAAGCTTCTTGATGAGCTTGCTCAGACATTCGATGAGGATGCAAGAAAAGATCTAATCATCGACATCCAGCAGGATATTATGGATGATGCAGCAACTGTATTCTTCGGTTATGAGACAACTTATCTCTTCTCCAATAAGAAAGTAACTGGAGTTAAGATGTATCCGATGGATTACTACTGGCTGACAAAGGATATCACTCTTGCCGAGTAAAGGAGCGTTTATTTATGCTTGAAATCAAGGATCTTTCTGTTCAGTACGGAAAGCAGGCACCTACCATTGAGCATTTCAATCTTTCCATGAAGAAGGGTGAGATCATCAGTGTTGTAGGAGAGAGTGGAAGTGGAAAAACAACCGTGATCCGTGCTGTCCTCGGCGCTCTTGCCGGGGGTGGCCGGGTCAGTGCCGGTGATATTCAGTTCAACGGACATTCCCTGCTTTCCAATACCAAGGATGAATGGAGAAATTTAAGAGGTACCCGCATTTCCATGATTTTTCAGGATTGTGGTGGAACCCTGAATCCGATCCGCAAGATCGGAAGCCAGTATGTGGAGTATATTTGTACACATACTGACGTATCCAAAGCAGAAGCATGGAAAAAAGGCTGCTCCATGCTTCAGAAAATGCGTCTTCCAGACGCGGAAAATATCATGAAAAGTTATCCTCACCAGCTTTCCGGTGGTATGCGCCAGCGAGTTGGTATTGCCATGGCTATGACTTTTAACCCGGAACTGCTTCTTGCAGATGAGCCGACCAGTGCCCTGGATGTAACCACGCAGGCACAGATCGTACGCCAGATGATGGAGCTCCGTGATGATTTCGGAACCGGCATCATCATCGTTACCCATAACATTGGTGTAGCGGCTTATATGGCCGATCAGCTGGTTGTTATGCAGCACGGAAAAGTTGTGGATCAGGGAACACGTGATGAAGTCATGAATCATCCGACCAGTGACTATACAAAGAAACTGCTGGCTGCAGTGCCGGAAATGGAGGGACAGCGTTATGTTTAAGGAATCCGATATCGTGCTCAGTGCAAAACATATCGTAAAACAGTTCCCGGCTTCCGGTGGCAGAACATTGACAGCCTGCAATGATGTGAACTTGAATGTTTATAAAGGAAAGACTCTGGGAATCGTAGGAGAGAGTGGCTGTGGTAAATCCACCTTTGTCCGTATGGTCATCTCTCTTGACAAGCCGACCAGTGGCGAGATCCTTTATCATGGAAAAAATCTCTCCAATCTTTCCAAAAAAGAAACCTGGCTGAACCGTCAGAATATGCAGATGGTATTCCAGGATCCACTGGCATCTTTTGACCCGAAAATGAAGATCGTGGATATTCTTACAGAGCCGCTGATCAATTACGGGAAACTGAAAAGAAGCGAAAAAGAAGCCAAAGCCAGAGAACTTCTGAAAATGGTAGAACTTCCCGGAGATTTTGTAGACCGCTATCCTCATAACATGAGTGGTGGTCAGAGACAGCGTATCAGTATTGCACGTGCACTTTCCCTGGAACCGGAGATCCTGGTGTGTGATGAGGCGACTTCTGCACTTGACGTTTCTGTACAGGAGTCCGTGATCCAGCTGCTGGTACGTCTCCAGAAGGAGAAAAACATCAGCATGCTCTTTATCTGCCATGACCTGGCGCTGATCCGTTCTTTTGCTCATCAGATCGCGGTAATGTATCTTGGAAATATCGTGGAGGTAATTCCAGGAGAGGATGTTGCAGAAAAATCTCTTCATCCATATACACAGGCTCTTCTTGGCGCTCAGTTTTCCATTCATATGGATCAGAACAAAAAGATCGAGAGTATTGAAAGTGAGGCTCCAAGCCCTCTGGATGTTCCTCATGGCTGCCCGTTCCAGAATCGCTGTGAGCACTGCATGGAGAAATGTAAGACGATCCGTCCGGTGCTTACAGAGGTAGAGTCCGGACATGAAGTAGCCTGCCATTATGTAACTGAGAAATAAAGAAAGGCAAAAAACAGTATGACATTAAAAAACTTTAAAGTAATGGGCATTCTGCTGTTGTTGCTTGCCGTTTTTGCAGTTGGCGGGAAAAAAGTTTCCGCTGCTGTGGAAGACAGAGATGTTCAATATACAATAGGTGTTGTAGTATATAATCAGAACAGCCCGGAAATGAACATGTTTATGAACTATTACAGAGAATATATCCAGCAGGGATTTCCGGTAAAGTTCTATTTTTCAGGCAGCATTAATTCTGCAGAGGACGAGATCAATTTTATCCGCGCAATGAAGCTGCAGGGCGTAAGCGGAATCATTTCTTTTTATGGACAGGATATTCAGAAGATTGTAGAAGCCTGTGATGAAGAAGAAATGTATTATGTTCTTGGTTCCGGAAGTATCAGCGATGAAGATTATGACAAGGTAAAAACCAGCCCGTATTTTCTTGGAAGTGTAGGACCGGATGCAAAGGCAGATTATGAAGCCGGCTACAATATGGCAGATTATTTTGCAGATGCAGATACCAGCAGTTATATTGTGCTGACCGGTGGTTCTTCCGCAGGAAACTACATGCACCTTCAGAGAACCATTGGTGTTCTGGAAGGACTGGCTGAAAAAGAAGGACTGACTTATTCGGAGGATGTTGAAAAACTTGCGTCATCTGAGAAAACAACGGTTGTAGATGCAGGAAAGGATGATGTCAGCATTACCATCTGCCCTGGATATATGACAGATCCGAAAGGAATCAATAACCTGAAACATGCTTTTGTAGATAGAAATTATGATGCAGTTCTCTGTACCTTCAATGTAGATGAGATCATGAAGACGATTACTTCCAAGGAAGAAGAGCAGGGCTCCAATATCAAGGTCGGAGCTGTTGACTGCTTCTCCATGGAAAATCATGATGAGATCAATGATAACGATTCTTTTGGTAATCCGAAGATTGATTACATTGCAGAAAAATATGCATCCATGGGCGGTCCTGCATTTGCGATCCTGTACAATGCAATGTCCGGTCATCCGGAGGCAAACACCGATGATGCAGATAGCAATACTGTTCGTCTGTATCAGGGATTCTGGAGCGCATCTGATAAAGATACCTTCAATGAGCTTTACGGATATACACAGGATATTTACGAAAATGCATACAGCTGTGCGGATCTGATGAAAGTTATCAAAGCTTACAGTACAGATACCACACCGGATGATCTGAAAGCACTGACAGAAGCGTACACAGTGGAAGATGTGCAGAAGCGTATTGAGGAAAACTAAACAGAAATTTTGGAAAAGAGCTGGGCTGTCTTATGGGTTCAGCCCTTTTTCTTCGTATAAAAGACATTTTTATTCAAAAAAATGGAAAATCCTCTTTACTTTCTTAAGTTAATATAATAAAATCTATAAATATGTGAAAACATACATAGATAAATGAAGGGAGAGAACTATTCTTGACAACAGCACATATTTGTATAATGGCAGCCATTATCGTCTACCTGGGTGCAATGATCTTTGTGGGTTATCTGTGTTCCAAGAACAACAATGACAGTTCTGATTTCTATCTGGGAGGAAGAAAACTTGGACCTCTGGTAACAGCCATGAGTGCAGAGGCTTCTGACATGAGCAGCTGGCTTCTGATGGGATTACCGGGACTTGCTTATCTTACCGGTATTGCAGACGCAGGCTGGACAGCCATTGGCCTTGCCATCGGAACGTACGTAAACTGGAGGATCGTGGCAAAAAGAATCCGCCGCTACACACATGTGGCAGGAAACTCCATTACACTGCCATCCTTTTTCAGTAACCGTTACAGAGATGAGAAGAAGATTCTGCAGTCCATCGGAGCGATTTTTATCGTAATCTTTTTTATTCCGTATACAGCTTCCGGATTTGCAGCCTGTGGTAAACTTTTTGCAAGTCTCTTTGGCGTAAAATATCTGCCGGCTATGATTATCAGTGCATTGGTTATCGTTGGCTATACTACACTGGGAGGATTCCTGGCAGCATCTACTACAGACTTTATCCAGAGTATCATCATGTCCATCGCACTTGTGATCGTATTCGTATTCGGGATCAGCACTGCCGGTGGTATTGAGGCAGTTGCAGACCATGCAAGATCCCTGCCGGGATATCTGACTATGTTTACTACATATGATCCCACAACCGGAACAGAACAGGCATATCCACTGCTTAACATTATTTCCATGCTTGCATGGGGACTTGGATATTTCGGAATGCCACATATTCTTCTTCGTTTCATGGCGATTGAAGATGAAGAGAAACTTACACTTTCCAGAAGAGTGGCAACTACATGGGTAGTGATCTCACTGGCAGTAGCAGTACTGATCGGTGTGGTAGGACTTGGAATGACAGCAGCAGGAGAGTTTGATCTTCTGGAAGGTTCCGCATCTGAGACCATCATCGTTCAGATTGCAAATCTTCTCAGCCAGCACGGTGTGATCGCAGCGATCCTTGCAGGACTTATCCTCGCAGGAATCCTGGCATCTACCATGTCAACTGCAGATTCCCAGCTTCTGGCAGCATCTTCAGCAGTTTCTTCCGACCTTCTCGGAAGCATCCTGAAGGATAAAGAAACCAAAAAAGAAAGCATGGTAGCGGATAAGATCACACTTCTTCTGATCGCAGTAGTAGCTATGTTCATCGCCCGTGACCCGAACAGTTCCGTCTTCACCATCGTATCCTTCGCCTGGGCAGGTTTCGGAGCCGTATTCGGCCCTGTAGTCCTCCTGGCATTATTCTGGAGACGCTCCAACTGGCAGGGAGCCCTGGCAGGAATGATCTGCGGCGGTTCCATGGTATTCATCTGGAAATACGGAATCAGCAAACTCGGCGGCGCCTGGGGAATTTACGAACTCCTCCCCGCCTTCATGGTAGCCATCGCAGCAAACATCATCGTCAGCCTCCTCACCAAAGCCCCATCCAAAGAGATCACCGACGAATTCGATCTGGTAAACCAGAAATAAAGAATTAAGGATTTTATTCAATAACTTACACTCAAACAAAACAAGCCCGATACAGATTGTAGCCAAGACATCTGTATCGGGCTTGTCATCTTTTTTTATTTATAATTAAATAAAGTCACACAGCCAAAATGTTCTAAGCGTGGCCGGAGGGAAGGGGTGTAGGGAAGGGAAATGGCCTTCGCAACTACGAATGCTTCCCTTCCCCCACGCTTTTCACAACTTCCAAATTGCAATAAAATTAGATTATTATGCATTTTCAAGCAGCTTTTTTAACAACTGCTCCATTGTTAAATTCAACACCGGATGCCGCAAATACGGTGCAATCTCCACCATAGGCTTCAACACAAAATCCCGATTCTCCATATCAATATGAGGCACATGCAATACCTCCGTATCAATGATCTCATTATCATAAAACAAGATATCCAGATCCAGTGTCCGTGGCCCCCAATGTATGATCCGCTTCCGATCCGCAGCCTGCTCCAGCACATGCAGCCTGTCAAGAAGCTCCTCCGGACAAAGCAAAGTCCGGACTCTTAAAGCTCCATTGAGAAATTCATCCTGCTCCACACCGCCATAAGGCTCTGTCACAAGATACTCCGAAACTTTCTCAACAACGATCTCTTTCATATCCCGAAGCCCCTGGATCGCATTGTCCAGGTATTTCTTCTTATCCCCCATATTGGAACCAAAAGCAACATAAGCTGTATGCCAGCCTCGGGTAATTTCCACAGCAACGGTTTTCAGCGGAAGGCCTACCGGAGCCCAGGGCTTTTCAATACGAAGGGTGATCTTTTTAAGAAGCGGAAGAGAAAGCAGCAGCAGCTCTGCCAGATTCTCCACAGCAGCCTCCAGAAGTTTGTAGGTGTTTTTCTGAAGAAAATCGGTGATCATATGACTGACTTCCCCATAATTGATGGAAGCAGAAAGATCATCTGCCAGCCCTGCCGGACGTGTCTCTGTATACATAACAGCAGAAACAACAAATTTCTGTCCGAGAGCTGTTTCTTCCGGAAATACACCATGGTTTGCAAAAATCTCAAGATCTCTGATTTCGATTTTATCCATCAGTTCCTCCTAGCGTCCCAGAATAGCTTCTGTCATCTGGATGACACGCTTGTTTTCTTTGATATCATGAACACGGACGAACGCACAGCCTTTCATAACACCGATCACGGATGTGGCAAGAGTTCCCTCCACACGCTGATCTACAGGAAGATCAAGTGCAAGTCCGATCATGGATTTTCTGGAGGTACCAAGAAGTACCGGATATCCCAGCTTCCGGAAAAGCTCCAGATTATCCATGGTCATCAGGTTCATCTCATATGTTTTACCAAATCCGACACCCGGGTCAAGAATGATCTTGTCATCGGCAATACCGGCACGTTTGGCGATATTGACACATTCCTGGGTTTCAGCCAGCATGTCTACAATAAAGTTGTTATACTCTGTGTTATCTTTGTTATGCATTAAACAGCAGGGAGCATTATATCTGGCAATGACAGGAGCCATTTCCGGGTCGTATTTCAGTCCCCAGATATCATTGATAAGATCTGCTCCATGTTTCAGGGATTCTTCTGCAACACATCCCTTGTATGTATCTACAGAAATCGGGATATCGAAACGGCTTTTTACTGCCTCAATAACAGGGAGTACTCGTTCAATCTCTTCCTGTGCACCAACTGGTGTATGTCCCGGACGGGTTGACTCTCCGCCAATATCCAGGATATCAGCACCCTCGGCGATCATAGCTTCCGTATGTTTCAGGGCATGATCCATATCATTCCATTTTCCGCCATCTGAGAAAGAATCCGGTGTGACATTTAAGATACCCATAATGTATGTTTTGTTTTTTACATCAAACTCACGATTTCCGATTTTCATGAAAAAACCTCCTAATATTGGATCGTCATATTTTTTTTGGCAGGAGACCAGTAACATTCCGGCTCTGCTTTACAGGAAAAACAGTTTCTGGATCTTTTGTCCGCAGTATAGAGCAGTTTTCCAAGAACTGTCTGATCCGTCTGAGCTCTGTGACCACGTATTGCCGAAACGATCGCTTCAATTTCTTCCATAGAAAATCCAAGCTCGTTTAAGATCTGCCCGGCGATAGCAGCACCGGCCTCATCATGAGGAGTGCCATCTTCATACTGTCTGGCCCGTCCGATATCATGAAGAAGGGCAGTACAGTAGATCAGTTCCTTTGAAACCGAATAATTTTCCTCAAGGGCTCTGATATAGGCAAGACGTGCCACATCCAGAAAATGTTCCGGGGTATGTCTGCAGAATTCACGGTCAGCTTCCAGAAGCTGAAGCTTATGAAGTTCAGTCTGATAGAGTGGATGCTTCCAGATCTGATTTACTCTGTCCATCAGTCTTTGACCATAGCGAGGAACTGTTTCTGAAGTTCCATATTTTCTTTGAATTCACCTCTTGTGACAGTGGTGATGGTCTTGCTTCCCGGCTTTTTGATCCCACGCATGGTCATGCAGGTATGCTCCGCCTCCAGCATTACCATGATTCCTTTTGGAGCGAGAACACGTTCCAGGGCATCTGCGATCTGCACAGTCAGACGTTCCTGGATCTGAGGTCTTCTCGCGTACACATCAACGGTACGGGCCAGCTTGCTTAAGCCGGTAACTTTGCCATTTGGGATATATGCGATATGAGCTTTTCCGTAAAACGGCATAAGATGATGTTCGCACATGGAATAAAAGGTAATATCTTTTTCCAGGACCATTTCGTTGTTTTCTACATGGAACTGTTTCTGAAGATATTCGTCCGCCTCGTTGTCAAGTCCGCCATAAATTTCCTCACACATACGGGCGATACGCTCCGGAGTTCCCTGCAGTCCCTCTCTGTCCACATCTTCGCCGATTCCTTCGAGAAGAAGTTTGATTGCTTCTTCTACTTTTGCTTTGTCTACCATAAATAACAACCTCCATTTGTTAAAAAAATCACGTTTTTCGGAGACTGTCTTTTTTATTTTTGCACACAAAAAAGATATCTCCAATTGTAATAGAACGTATGTCGAAAAAAGCCCTACACAATATGAGATATCCTCTTATATTGCTGCAACGGGTGCGGACTTCATACCGTAAGACGTACTTTTCGTTCTGGCGACAACTCCCCATTCGCCAAACACTTGACGCATAAAGTCCTATTTTGCATATCATTCATTTCATGGACAAGTATACCATATACTGATATAAGAAGGAAGTGAAAATGATAAAAAAATATCACAAAAATAGAGAATATGTTCTATGAATTATGCGATAGAATCTATAGATATGTCGGATTTTTGCAGATTATATTCAGACAGATGGGAAAAGGAATATAAGACAGAAAATTCCCGGAACAGAAAAGGCGCTGTTCCGGGATCACAGGGTTGTTAATGGCGTATCATTTTCATCAGATTTACAATACGGTCAAGCCGGGCGATTTCCGTGGGACTTTTTCCTATCTTAAGCACTTCAATAATCGCAGAGATTTCATCAGAGCTAAAATTTAATCCCGCATTTTTTTCCTGAGAAGCTGCGCCCATAATAAACGGCATCAGTTCAGAAGGATTTTTCCCAAGTCCCTGATCAGCCAGATTCTGAAGCATGGAAAGTTTCTGCGGATCCATTTGGGAAAGCTTTGGATTGTTTTTCCAGTCATCACTCATGGATTTTCACCTCCTGACGGTTCCTCATTCATAATTTTTATCATTTGCATGACAGCTATAAGATTTGTAATCTGGTCGATCTGTCTGCGTTTTTCACCACCGCAGCATCTTCGGATATCCTGAAGTATTTCCATCGGATCAGACATGGAAAGACTGGCTGCCTGCATATCCGGATAATTTTTGCGATTTTTGAAGAGGGTCATGGTATTGATCAATTCCTGAGTTTTTGCATACATAGACAGAAACTGCTGGCCAGAGGCAGGTAAATATGGAATCATGGCTTTCAGCATTTGATTCCGGTCACTTTCTACCATCTCATCAAGTGCAGTTCTGGCAACAAAATCCTGTTCCATAAAAAAGTCCTTTTTCATGAAATCTATGTTTCTTCGTGAAAGAATATGACAGAAATACAAAAAGTTTCATATTATAAATGGAAGAATTTATTTTCGGGAGAAAACTATGGAATCAGAAAAAAAGCAAAGGCTTGTGATTGATGGGAATGCTTTTTATGAGATAGATCTGAAGTGTCTGGAAGAAAAAAAGAAGAAACAGGAAGCCGCAAAAAAACACCGGCAGAAAGGGCAGAGGAAGTAACCTCTGCCCTTTCTGCGAATCTTTTTAACAGCAGTTGTTGCAGCCACATCCATTATTTCCGCAGCAGAGCAGAAGAAGGATGATGATCCAGCAGCTGTCATTGCAACAGCCATTGTTATTACCGCATCCGTTATTGCCGCCGCAGCACAGAAGGCAGATGATCCAGAGAATGCAGGAGCAGCTGTTTCCGCCGCCAAACAGGGAAGTTCCCCATCCGCCACAGCCACAGTTATTGCCGCATCCGCAGCCGTTGTTATTACATCCGCAGTTATTGCCACATCCGGAATCACACCCGCAGTCATTACAACCGCAATTTGTAGCCGCTAAGTCACTCATCGATAAGTCCTCCAGAATTTTGTTTACACTTCATCATATGGGTAGGAGATGTCCCTGGTTACAAAAAAGTTGACAGTATTTATTCGTTACGATATAATAAACACAATGTAACACTTTTGTAATTTTTGAAACAGAACTGATATTTTGTTATCGGGCATAAAGAAATGGGGAAAATTATGAAAAATCTCAGAGCAAGACAGTGGATGAAGGGACTGATGCTGGTATGTTTACTTCTGGCCGGCTGCGCTTTTTTTTCACATTCTGCAACTGAAGTACAGGCAGCAACTGCCGGTTTTAAGACAGTTGGAGGAAAGACATACTACATAAAAAGCGACGGCAGCAAACAAAAAGGCTGGCTGACACTTGGAAAATATAAATACTATTTTAATAAAACTACAGGTGTTCAGGTTAAGGGCTGGCTAAACGTAAATGGCCAAAAGACTTATTATTTTACCAGTCAGAAGGGAGCTATGGTAACTGGCTGGCTGACAGATTCCAGGAAGCGGAAACGATATTTTGATCCAAAAACAGGTAAACTGACCAGAGGCTGGATGAAAAACAGTAAAGGTGAGAAATACTATTTTACAAGTGGCGAAGGTATCATGGCTACTGGCTGGTTAAAAAACAGCAAAGGCCAGAAACGGTATTTTCACAGAACTTCCGGTGTAATGGCTACCGGCTGGCTGAAAAATACATCCAAAAATATCAGCTATTATTTTGATCCTGAAACCGGATATATGACTACCGGATGGAGGCGCATCAGCGGAAAGAAATACTATTTTTCTACCAGTAACGGTTCTATGGCTACCGGACTTAAAACTATTGATGGAAAGAAATATTATTTTAAAACAGATGGTTCTATGGCTTTCAGTACAACAGTAACCGTCAGTGGAGTTACTTATACAATTTCTTCGACAGGTGTAGCTACTGTTAAGACAAGCCATTCAAATCAGAATCTGAGTAATGGAAACGTAAAAGTTTATGACACTCAGAATTCCAGATATTACACAATGGTGAAAGAATACAAGACTCATCCGGGAATTGCTAACGGTAAGACAACAGACGAAGCACTTCTGGCTGCATTATGTGAATCCGAAGCAGGAGACCAGGGAAAGATTGGAATGGAAGCAGTAGCACTTTGTGTTCTTAACCGTACAATTAAAAAAGATAAAGAGTTTCCTTCCACAGTTCGCGGTGTAATTTACGAAAGCATGGTAAATGGTACTTATCCGCAATATTCTGTAGTTCGTGACGGAGCTCTTCTGAAACGTCTTAACGGCAATTTTGAGAACCGCACTCTTGCATATCAGGCAGCAAAAAAAGCAATGACGATTTTCAATAATTATGTCAAGAACGGGAAATCAAGAACTCTGACCGGATTTAAACAGAAAGATTTTAATTATATGTATTTTATGATGAACAGTTCTTTCAAAAAACAACCGTTAACTTTCAGCAAGGTTAAATACGAAGTTTATAAAGATCATACATTTTTTGTAGACTGGGTATAATGATACATTATCCCTGTCAGCAGCAGTACAGCTGCTGACAGGGGCTTTTTTTATCATAGACACAGGGAGGGAAAAATATGCATCCATATTTACAGGTGATCCTGTGGGCAGCAGGAATCGTTGTACTGTTTATTATCCTGATGGCATGGAACAACCATAAGTGGAAAAAAGCACAAAAGAACAGAATAAAGAGAATTTTTGGAAAAATCCCGGAAAGAGAATACTCTCCGGATGATCTGGAGCGTATCTCCCACTATTTTCGCAGAAAAGAAAACGGGAAATTTTATATTGATGATATTACCTGGAACGACCTGGATATGGATCGGATTTTTATACAGATCAATCAGACGGTTTCATCACCTGGAGAAGACGTGCTCTATAATATGCTCCGAAGACCTGTTTTCAACAAAGAAAAACTGGAAGAACGTGAGAAACTGATACATTTTTTTGATACCCACGAAAAAGAACGGACAGATCTTCAGCTGATCCTGGCTTCCATCGGGAAGACAAGGCTTGGTTCTCTGGCGGATACAGTTCTTGCCCTCAATGATGCACCGGTGATCAATATGAAAATCCATATTCTGATGCTGGCAGCACTTCTTTTGAGTATTTTTGTGCTGCTTCCATTGTATCCGATGATGGGCTTTCTGGTGTTTATGTGTCTGATGATCGCCAATATCTCAATTTATTATGCCAGTGCAGGGCAGAAAGTTATTGAAACCTATATGGACTGCTTTAACCATCTTCTGAAAATGCTGGAAGCGGCAGACCAGATGCAGATCGTGAAATATCCGGAAGCCAGAAAACAGATGGAAGTGATTGCGGAAGGAAAAAAGGAATTCCGACGTTTCCGAAAAAAAGCCATTCTGATTACCGGAAAAAATGCAGATTCCGGGGACCCTTTCCAATTACTGATGAGTTATGTGCGGATGGTATTTCATGTGGATATTCTGGCATACAATTCCGTATTAAAGGAAATAAAAGATAAGGCCGATACGATCATGCTGCTGATTGATAATATCGGAGAACTGGATGCTTTGATTTCCGTAGCTTCTTTTCGCCGGACACTGACACTCTGGTGTATACCGGAATTTGTCCCGTGGACAGAAGAATCGGATACGGCGGTGCAGCTTAAAACAGAAGATCTCTACCATCCGCTGATCAGAAATCCGGTGGCAAACAGTATCATTGCAACGGGAGGCACCCTGGTTACCGGTTCCAACGCTTCCGGCAAATCCACATTTCTGAAAAATGTGGCGATCAACAGCATTCTTGCGCAGACTATCCACACCTGCACAGCAACTTCCTGTCGGGCACCATTTCTGAAGGTAATGACTTCCATGGCTCTGAGGGACGATATCAGCAGCGGTGAAAGTTATTTCATCGTAGAGATTCGTTCCCTGAAACGGATCCTGGATGAAAGCCGGAAAAAAGAACCGCTGCTCTGTGTGATCGATGAAGTTCTCCGGGGAACCAACACCATTGAGAGGATTGCGGCTTCCTCACAGATCTTAAATGCACTTCGGGGAAACTGGCTGCTTTCTTTTGCGGCAACCCATGATATTGAGCTTTCCTATATTCTGGATGAAATTTATACAAATTATCATTTCGAAGAGGAAGTCAGGGAACAGGAAGTGGTGTTTAATTATCTCCTCCAACCGGGAAGGGCAACAACACGAAATGCCATCCGTCTTCTGGATATGCTGGGATATGATCCAAAGCTTGTGAAAAATGCGGGAAATGCAGCGGCAGACTTTGAACGTACCGGTGTATGGACAAAAATTTCTTGCACTGGAGAAAAAGGATAGGTATAATCAGGAACAGCATAACTGTAAATTAAACCAAATCAAGTAAGTCCCCTGCGGGGTTGCGAAAAGCAATAAGCAGTGGGTGGGGACTTGCTTGTATCAGGAGGAGTGCAAGCTCCTCCTGATAAACTGCGGAGCAGTTATTTGGTGTAGAGCTACGTAGCGAAGCGGATTGCGAATATCCGCTTGACTATTAAATAAAAAATTTATTATTTCAAAATCCAAGGAGAATCAAACATGCAGGTAAAAATCTATACCGACGGCGCAGCACGCGGAAATCCGGACGGCCCAGGCGGCTACGGAGCAGTTCTTCAGTATATTGATACCAAAGGCCAGTTACATGAGCGTGAATTGTCCAGAGGCTACAAGAAAACTACAAACAACCGGATGGAGCTGATGGCAGCTATCGTAGCTCTGGAGGCACTGAACCGTCCCTGCCAGGTGGAGCTGTATTCCGATTCCAAATATCTGGTAGATGCCTTCAATCAGCACTGGATCGATTCCTGGCTGAAAAAGAACTGGAAACGTGGCAAAAACGAAAATGTGAAGAATGTAGATCTCTGGAAACGCCTTTTAAAGGCTAAGGAACAGCACCAGGTAAGCTTCCACTGGGTTAAGGGACATGCGGATAATCCGTTAAATGAGCGCTGTGACCAGCTTGCCACATCCGCTGCAGACGGCGATGAACTTTATGTAGATGAGGGGTTAAACGGATAATTCTGTCACTTTAAGTTGTCAAAGCGATACCAAAATTTCTTGACAAACAAAAAAGCAGTTTGTATACTTCATATAGTATAGTAAAAGGCATGGAAGGGAAGAAGTAACTTAAGGAAAGCCCACAGAGAGCAGCCGGCAGGTGAGAGGCGCAGGGTGGAACTTCTGTGAATACATCCCGGAGCTGCGTACCGAATCTGGCTTTACAGATAGGCTGCGACGGAATAGCACCCGTTATTGTGCTGAAGTGATTTTATATCGTATTATATTGGATATAACAGGATATAGATTCACTTTATGAGGCAGGAAATGCGAGTTTTCTGTAAATTTAGGTGGTAACGCGGGACCCGGTTCTCGTCCTAAACGGACAGGAACCGGGCATTTTTTATATGACTATACAGGAGGAAAGAACAATGACAGTTTGGGAAGAACTGAAAGCACGTGGCCTGATCGCGCAGGTTACAGATGAAGACGAGATCAAAGAGATGGTAAACAATGGTAAAGCTACATTTTATATCGGCTTTGACCCGACAGCAGACAGCCTTCATGTAGGACACTTCATGGCTCTTTGCCTGATGAAGAGACTGCAGATGGCAGGCAACCGCCCGATTGCCCTTCTTGGCGGTGGTACTGGTATGATCGGTGACCCGTCCGGAAGAACGGATATGCGTCAGATGCTGACCAAGGAAACCATCCAGCATAATATTGACTGTTTTAAACAGCAGATGAGCCGTTTTATCGATTTTTCTGATGGAAAAGCACTTATGGTAAACAATGCGGACTGGCTTATGAACCTTAACTATGTAGAGCTTCTCCGTGAGGTAGGCGCTCACTTTTCCGTAAACCGTATGCTGACAGCAGAGTGCTACAAACAGCGTATGGAGCGAGGCTTAAGCTTCCTGGAATTCAACTACATGATCATGCAGAGCTATGATTTCTACATGCTGTATCAGAAATACGGCTGCAATATGCAGTTCGGTGGTGATGATCAGTGGAGCAATATGCTTGGCGGTACTGAGCTGATCCGCCGTAAACTTGGTAAGGATGCTTATGCCATGACCATCACACTGCTTCTCAACTCAGAGGGCAAGAAGATGGGAAAAACCCAGTCCGGAGCTGTATGGCTTGATCCGAATAAGACATCCCCGTTTGATTTCTATCAGTACTGGAGAAATGTAGACGATGCAGACGTTATCAAATGTATGCGTCTTCTTACCTTCCTTCCTCTCGAAGAGATTGATGAGATGGCTAAATGGGAAGGCAGTGAGCTGAACAAAGCAAAGGAGATCCTTGCATACCAGCTGACAGAGCTTGTACACGGTGAAGAGGAAGCCAAAAAAGCACAGGAGGGTGCCCGCGCACTGTTCTCAGGTGCAGATACTTCTCATATGCCTACAACAGAGCTTTCAGCGGAAGATTTTGACGAGGAAGGAAAAATCGATCTGATCACACTTCTTGTAAAAGCAGAGCTGGTACCAAGCCGTTCCGAAGGCCGCCGTGCGATCCAGCAGGGTGGTGTATCCATCGATGGTGAGAAACTCACCGACATTTACCACACGGTTGAGAAGGATGCTTTTGCAGGAGACGGGATCGTCCTGAAACGAGGCAAGAAAAAATTCAAAAAGATCTGTGTAAAATAATTTCCCATATCTGTGACATTTCCGGGATAAAGCTACAACATTCCGGAAATGCTGACAGATGGGGTTGACACAAGGAGGATAACAACATGAAAAAGTACGGAGTGAACGAACTTCGTAAGATGTTCCTTGACTTTATGGAGAGCAAGGGTCATCTTGTAATGAAAAGCTTTTCCCTGGTTCCTCAGGGAGACAAGAGTCTTCTGCTGATCAATGCAGGTATGGCTCCGCTGAAACCATATTTTACAGGTGCTGAGAAGCCGCCAAGAACAAGAGTAACAACCTGCCAGAAATGTATCCGTACCGGTGATATCGAAAATGTAGGTAAAACCGCACGTCACGGTACATTCTTTGAGATGCTTGGAAACTTCTCTTTTGGGGATTATTTTAAGCATGAAGCGATTGCCTGGTCATGGGAATTCCTGACAAAGGTACTTGGGCTTGAGGAGGATCGTCTGTATCCGTCCATTTATGGAGAAGATGAGGAAGCGTATGAGATCTGGACCAGGGAAGTAGGAGTTCCGGGAGAGAAGATCACACGTTTTTACCGTGATCCTGAGACCGGAGAATGTGACAACTTCTGGGAGCATGGTGCCGGTCCATGTGGTCCGTGTTCTGAAATTTACTATGATAGAGGCGAAAAATACGGATGCGGAAGTCCGGATTGTAAAGTAGGCTGTGATTGTGACCGTTTCATGGAAGTATGGAACAACGTGTTTACACAGTTTGAAGGGGACGGCAAGGGCGGTTATACCGAGCTTTCCCAGAAAAATATTGATACCGGTATGGGACTTGAGCGTCTGGCAGTTGTTATGCAGGATGTGGATTCCGTATTTGATATTGATACCATGAAAGCGATCCGCGACAAGATTTGTGAGATGTCCGGAAAGAAGTATGAAGTAGATGCCATGGATGACGTATCCATCCGTCTGATTACGGATCATATCCGTTCTTCCACATTTCTTGTATCCGATGGTGTTATGCCAAGCAATGAAGGAAGAGGCTACGTTCTGCGCCGTCTGATCCGTCGTGCGGCACGTCACGGAAAGATGCTTGGAATTGACGGACTGTTTCTTGCAAAATTATCAGAGACGGTCATCAATGAGAGCAAGGATGGATATCCGGAACTGGAAGAGAAGAAAGAATTTATCTTTAAGGTTCTGACACAGGAAGAAGAGAAATTCAATAAGACCATCGATCAGGGACTTGCCATTTTGTCTGACCTGATGGAGGAGATGAAGAAAAACGGCAAAAAGGAACTTTCCGGTGCCGATACATTCAAACTTTACGATACTTACGGATTCCCGGTAGATCTGACCGAAGAAATCCTTGAAGAAAAGGGCTTTTCCTATAATGAGGACGAGTTTAAGGCCTGTATGGAAGAACAGAGGCAGAAAGCCAGAAGTGCCCGTAAAGTGACAAACTACATGGGTGCGGATGCAACGGTTTACGAGCAGATTGATCCTTCCATCACAACAGAATTTGTCGGATACGAGAATCTGACATATACTTCTAAAGTTACGGTTATGACGACCGAGACCGAGATCGTGGAAGCACTTTCCGATGGGGATGCAGGAACCATTATCGTAGAGAAGACTCCGTTTTATGCCACGATGGGCGGCCAGCAGGGCGATAAGGGACAGATCCGTACCGCAGACGGCGTATTTCAGGTAGAGGATACGGTTAAGCTTCTGGGCGGTAAATACGGACATATCGGGCATATGGTGTCCGGCATGATCCATACCGGCGAGGAAGTGGAACTGATGGTAGATGCAGACCTTCGCGCAAAGACCTGTGCAAACCATTCGGCAACCCATTTACTGCAGAAAGCACTCCGAGAAGTGCTGGGTACACATGTCGAGCAGGCGGGTTCTTATCAGGACAGTGAACGTACCAGATTCGATTTCACCCACTTTGCAGCCATGACTCCGGAAGAGTTGCAGCAAGTGGAAGACATGGTCAATGAAAAGATCAACGAGGGCATGGAAGTCCGTACCGATATCATGACCGTTGATGAGGCAAAGAAGACCGGGGCAATGGCTCTGTTTGGCGAAAAGTATGGGGAAAAAGTCCGAGTCGTTTCCATGGGAGAGTTCTCCAGGGAGTTCTGTGGCGGTACACATGTAAAGAATACTGCAGAAATCAAGACATTTAAGATTCTTTCTGAGAGCGGTGTTGCAGCCGGTGTGCGCCGTATCGAAGCACTGACTGGTGACAATGTGATTGCATATTACAAAAAGATGGAAGAAGAGTTCCGGGAAGCAGCGAAGGTTGTAAAGTCTACACCTGCAAACCTTAAGGAACGTCTGGAGCATCTGACCGCAGAGATGAAAGATCTGCAGAGCGAGAACGAGGCGTTAAAGAGCAGGGCAGCCAAGGATGCACTTGGTGATGTGATGAATCAGATCGAGGATGTCAAAGGTGTGAAGCTTCTGGCAACCAGCGTATCTGGTGTGGATATGAATGGTCTGCGTGATCTCGGTGACCAGCTGAAGGACAAGATCGGTGAGGGCGTCGTAGTGATCGCATCCGATTGTGACGGAAAGGTAAACCTGATTGCCATGGCAACCGATGCAGCGATGAAGCAGGGGGCACATGCCGGTAATCTGATCAAGGCGATCGCCGGAAACGTCGGCGGTGGCGGTGGCGGACGTCCGAATATGGCACAGGCCGGTGGAAAGAATCCGGCTGGTATTCCGGATGCCATTGCACAGGCGAAGACGGCACTGGAAAACATGTTGAAATAATCTATCACTGATAACGTATAAAAGAATATAATAAAAACGCAAAAAACAGGTAAAAATGCGCAATAAAAATGCAATTTTACCTGTTTTTTGCAAATATTTATAGTATAATAACAGTAAATCCACTGTGAAATTTGTGTATATACAACAAAAGGTGGAAACGACATGAAGAAAGGGAGAGACTTTATGAAGAGAAAGAGGTTATTGTCAGCCATGCTGGCAGGAATCTTTGCTGTGTCCATGCTGGGCGGCTGCGCATCGGCGGTACCTCAGGGTGCAACGGAGACCACGCAGGGCAGTGCACAGGAGACGGACAGGACGAGCGGAACGGTAAAACTGAGAGTGTGGGCAGAGGAATCAACGTATGATGCGTTGAATAAGATGATCGACAGTTTCAAAGAAGAGTATAAGGGGCAGGCAACTTTTGATATCACTCTGGAACAGAATGCGGATTCCGATACGCGTGACAATGTGCTTGGAGATGTGCATAACGCAGCTGATGTGTTTATCCTTGCAGATGACCAGGTGGCTTCTATGGCGGCCGGTGGTGCATTGTATCCGGTTCCGAATGCAGACGAAGTGAAAAAAGCAAATGTGGAGGGCGCAATAGACGCTGCCACAGTCGATGATACGCTTTATGCATATCCCATGACTGCAGACAATGGGTATTTTTTGTATTATAACAAAAAGTACCTGAGTGATTCGGATGTCAAAACCCTTGACGGCATTTTAAAAGTAGCAGAAAAAAATCATAAGAAGTTTATGATGGACTGGTCTTCCGGCTGGTATCTGTATTCGTTTTTCGGAAATACAGGACTGGATTTCGGTATCAATGATGACAATGTGACAAACCACTGTGAATGGAATTCCACCGAAGGGGATATCAAAGGCGTGGATATTGCGCAGGCGATGCTTGATATCAGTTCCAGCAGTGGATTTGAAAATGCGGTGAATGAAGATTTTATTAAAGGTGCAAAAAAAGGCAGTGTAATTGCAGGGGTAAGCGGTGTATGGAGTGAGACCGAACTGAAAAAGATCTGGGGAGATGATATTGGCGCAGCCAAGCTTCCGACCTATACCGTGGCAGGAAAACAGGTACAGATGGCTTCCTTTACCGGCTATAAGCTGATGGGAGTCAGTGCTTATTCGGCAAATCCACAGTGGGCAGCAAAACTGGCAGACTGGTTGACCAATGAGCAGAACCAGACTGTCCGGTTTGAGATGAACGGACAGGGACCTTCCAATACAAAGGCAGCGGATTCGGATGCGGTTAAGGCTTCTCCATCCATTCAGGCAGTGATTGCACAGTCGGAATTCGGAAAACTGCAGCGTGTCGGAAACAGTTACTGGGATGCAAGCATGGAATTCGGGAATACGATGGCAGCAGGAAATCCAAACCACATAAAGTTACAGAAACTGATGGATAATCTGGTCGATGGTATTACAAAATCAGTAGCAGGCTAAGAGGTGGGAGCATATGAATCAGAAAAAGAAATTAAGTACCAAACTTATCATTTTAATTCCGGTATTTATACTTGGAATATTCAGTATCATCTCGAATGTGATGTCTGTTTCCAATATCAGGAACGTTAACCGGAGTGCCGTACAGATTTCGGAAGTATCTTTAAAGAATGTTTCGGGTCTGGCAGAAATCCAGAAACAGACGCAGGACATCCATAATCTGGGACTGTCCCATATCATAGCGGTGGATCTGGATTCCATGATCAAGCTGGTGGAAAAAATCCGCAGTCAGGAAGATGCATTGGAGAAAGATCTGGAAAGTTACAAGACATACGTGACACCGGATACCAAAAAAGAATACAATGACATCCAAAAAAATTACGAAGAATTAAAGTATGAATGTGCCAATGTTATGGCATTTTCCGCAGCAGGGAAAAATGAAGATGCCTATGAACTTGCGAATGGAAAAATCAGCAAGTGTGCAGATGCCATTGAGTCGGATATCGAAAGTATCAAGAAAATTGTAAATCAGGATGCAGATGCACAGAGACAGAAACTGACATCTGCATACCATAGTTCAATCGGAACAAGCGTAGTGACGATTCTGATTAGTATTGCAGCACTTTTTTCAGCAATGGTGGCAGTGCTTCGGTGGGTAATCTATCCGCTTACAAATACGAACAGGGAAATAAATGAGATTATTTCTGGAATTGATAACCGGCAGGGTGACCTGACCCGCAGGTTACCATTACCAACAACAAAGAAGTGGCATCTGTCGGTGGAGGCATCAATGCTTTTATGGCAAAGCTGCAGGAAATTTTCCGGATGATCAGCAGCAATTCCAGGGATCTTGAGGGTGTTGTAAATGAAGTGCGTGAGAGTGTGCAGACTTCCAACGGAAGTGTATCCGATCTGTCCGCACTGACGGAAGAACTTTCTGCAACGATGCAGGATATTTCCGACAATGCTTCACGGATTAATGAAAATACCGAATCGGTTGCCGGTGAAGTCAAGTCAATTGCAGAGAAAACGATTGAAATCAATCAGTATACAAAAGAAATGAAAGAGCATGCAGAGGCAATGGAACATGCTGCACGTGAAAATATGGATACAACGGGTGCGAAAGTAAATGACATTGTTTCCGTGCTGAGTCAGGCAATTGAGGACAGCAACAGTGTCAATCAGGTAGACAATCTGACAAACGACATCTTAAATATTGCAAGCCAGACAAACCTGCTTGCATTAAACGCATCCATTGAGGCTGCCCGTGCCGGGGATGCAGGAAAAGGATTTGCAGTGGTTGCTTCCGAAATCAGTCAGCTGGCAGCCGCCAGTCAGGAAGCGGCTAACAATATCCAGAGCATCAATGCCATTGTTATAACTGCAGTACATAATCTTGCAGACAATGCAAACGGACTGGTAGAGTACATGAATGAAAAAATCCTGCCGGAATTCCAGAAGTTTGTGGAATCCGGTGGGGCATATCATGACAAGGCAACATTTATCGAAAGTGTCATGGCAGATTTTGAGGCAAAGACGGATTCTTTACAGAATTCCATGGATGAGATTGCAAATTCCGTAAATACGATTTCCCATGCGATCGAGGAAGGCGTCAGTGGAGTCGTTTCGGCAGCGGACAGCACACAGGTTCTTGTATCCGATATGGATAAAATTTCCAAGAAGATGGATGAGAACTTTGCGATTGCAGAGGGATTGAAGAAAGAAACTTCCGTGTTTACAAAGCTTTAAGCATGTGGAAGAAAAAAACTATGCAAATTTCGGAAAAACTATTGACAAATCAGGATATTTTGTTAAAATAATCGATAGTGCAATTAAGATTACCTTACAGTTGATGCACAATATCGCAACTGGAGGGAGGTTAGGAAAGAATGTCTAGTGTAATCGTAAAAGAGAATGAGACTTTAGATAGCGCATTACGTCGTTTCAAGAGAAACTGTGCGAAGGCTGGTATCCAGCAGGAGATTCGTAAGAGAGAGCATTACGAGAAGCCAAGCGTAAAGCGTAAGAAGAAATCTGAAGCTGCTAGAAAAAGAAAATACAACTAATGTATTTAACCCCGCGGGATAACTCGCGGGGTGCTTTTTTGTAAAAATGATCAGGATGAGGTGAACCATGAATCAAAATCTGAAAAAAATGATAAGCTATTACAAACCCTACCGGGCAGTTTTTGCGGCAGACATGTTATTTGCGACACTTTCTGCGGCAGTGGCACTGACCATTCCACTGGTTGTGCGGTATGTGACATCGACTCTGATTTATCAGCAGCCCCAGATGATGTTGCGGAAACTTTTTTTGATTGGCATCGGATTGTTTGTGCTTCTGGCATTGGACTGTTACAGCCGGTTTTTTATCGGAAATTATGGACATGTGATGGGGGCAAAAATGGAATATGACATGCGGGCCGAATTGTTTGGGCATCTGCAGAAGCTGTCTTTTTCTTTTTATGATGATGCAAAAGTCGGACAGCTGATGAGCCGTGTGACGGCAGATTTATTTGATATTACAGAACTGCTGCACCATGGCCCGGAGAATATTATCCTGTCGGTATTAAAGATAGTGGGAGCGTTTGTGATCCTGCTCAACATTAATGGATGGCTTGCGCTTGCCGCGTTTGCGGTGCTTCCGGTTATGTTTGTATTTGCATTTGTGTTAAATAAGCGGATGCGCCGGGCTTTTCAGCAGAACCGTATTAAAATTGCCGAGATTAATGAACAGATCGAGGATAATCTGTCAGGCATCCGTGTGGTGAAATCGTTTGCCAATGAGGCGATTGAAAACGAAAAATTTCGTCATGGAAATGACGGATTTCTTGCGGCAAAGAAGAACAGTTATCATTACATGGGCAGTTTTCAGGCCGGGGTTGGCGTTTTTACAACACTGATTCAGGTAAATGTCATCCTTGCCGGAGGGGTTCTCATTGCAAAGGGAATGGTCACGGTCAATGATCTGGTTACGTTTTTGCTGTATATTGGGGTATTTACGGATCCAATCCGGACACTGGTGGACTTTACCGAGCAGTTTCAGAATGGCTATACGGGATTTGAACGGTTTCAGGAAATTATGAATATTGAACCGGAAATCCAGGATGCAAACGATGCTGTAGCACTGACCGATGTGAAAGGAACCATTGATTTTGAAAATGTTTCTTTTCAGTACAAAGACAATCAGGAGAAGGTGCTTAACCGGATCAATCTGCATGTGCCTGCAGGGGCATATATGGCACTGGTGGGATCATCCGGTGCCGGAAAGACAACGCTTTGTTCCCTGATTCCGAGATTCTATGATGTGACCGGAGGATGTATCCGCGTGGATGGGAAAGATGTCCGTAAGGTGACGTTAAAGAGCCTGCGTGACCATATCGGAATGGTGCAGCAGGATGTATACCTGTTTGCGGGAACGATTTTTGAAAATATACGGTATGGAAAGCCGGATGCGACAAGGGAAGAAGTGATTGCTGCTGCAAAAAATGCCAATGCCCACGAATTTATCATGGCATTTCCCGATGGATATGATACAGATATCGGACAGCGTGGAATCAAGCTCTCCGGAGGGCAGAAGCAGCGGCTTTCCATAGCCCGTGTTTTTTTGAAAAATCCACCGGTTCTGATCTTTGATGAGGCAACTTCCGCACTGGATAACGAGAGCGAGAGGGTCGTACAGGAATCATTGGAGAAACTGGCAAAGAACCGTACGACATTTGTGATCGCCCACCGTCTGACAACGATCCAGAATGCACAAAAAATTCTGGTTCTGACAGAAGATGGGATTGCGGAATCCGGTTCCCATGAAGAACTGCTGGCACGGGGCGGTGTGTATGAAAAACTTTATCATATGCATTATTAGACCGGCTGTGTCACAACTTGCATTATTATAAAAAAACGAGTAAAATAGAATAGATTTTGAAAAAACAAAAAGGAGTGGATTATCATGACCAAAATAGATATTATCTCCGGATTCTTAGGAGCCGGAAAAACAACTTTTATCAAAAAGATGATTGATGAGGCATTTACCGGGGAAAAGATTGTCCTTATCGAGAATGAATTTGGCGAGGTCGGCATTGACGGTGGTTTTTTAAAGGATGCTGGAATCCAGATTACAGAGATGAATTCCGGATGCATCTGCTGTTCTTTAGTTGGTGATTTCGGAAAGAACTTAAATGAAGTCATCACCAAGTATCATCCGGATCGTATTTTGATTGAGCCATCCGGAGTCGGTAAGCTTTCCGATGTTATGAAGTCCGTGATTGATATTGAAAAAGAGCAGGATGTAAAATTAAACGCACTGGTAACGGTTGTAAACGCGCTTAAGGCGAGCAAGCAGATGAAGGCGTTCGGTGAGTTTTTCAACAACCAGATCGAGTATGCGACAACTGTCATTTTAAGCCGCAGCCAGAATGCAACACCGGAACAGCTGGAGTTTTGTGTCAATAAAATTCAGGAATTGAATCCAAAGGCTGCCATTATTACAACAGACTGGGCAAAATTATCCGGAGAACAGATCCTTAAGGTAATGGAAGGACAGGATAATCTGGAGATGAAGGCTCTTGCCGAGGCACATCATGCAAAGGAAGAGGCAGAACATGAGCATGAGCACCATCATCATGACCATGACCACGAAGACCATGAGCATCACCATGACCACGAAGACCATGACCATGAGCATGATGAAAACTGTACCTGTGGCTGCCATGATCATGAGGAGCATGAGCATCACCATGAGCATGATGAAAACTGTACCTGTGGCTGCCATGACCATGAGCACCATCACCAT
>OLRZ01000392.1_pt1 | contig 37791 bp, 39 predicted proteins | sample 1671931 | NCBI WGS metagenome assembly OLRZ01 (sample SAMEA3136627, study PRJEB25190) | human gut metagenome | reverse complement strand
AAGCACCGAATGAGAAAACTCAAAAAAGTGGCGTTCAGCCACTTTTTTGACACTCCGAAAGGAGCGGCATCCGCCGCTCCTTTTATTTTACTCATACCTCAGCGCGTTTATGGGATCCATCTTTGCCGCCTTGTTGGCGGGATAGTAGCCAAAGAATACTCCTATGGTCATAGAGAAGCCCAGGGCGATAAGTATGCTCTCTATGCTGGCCTTGGCGGGGAAACCCAAGGCGTTGCTGGCGATGCTGCCCGCAGCTATGCCCAGGGCCACGCCTATTGCGCCGCCTATGAGGCATATTATCACCGCCTCGATTATGAATTGCAGCCGTATGCTGGTGTTGGTGGCGCCCAGGGCCTTGCAGGTGCCTATCTCACGGGTGCGCTCGGTTATGGATACCAGCATTATGTTCATAACGCCTATGCCGCCCACCAGCAGTGATATGCCCGCTATTACGGATATGGCGGTCTGTATGGTGCCCAGCACCGAAGCAAACTGGGATACCATGCTCTCCATGCTGAAGGCGCTCACCTTGAAATCCCGGTTAGTGCGGTAATAGGCGTTGAGATAACGCTCCACCCGGCTTGCGAATGTGGTGGAATCCACCCCTGGGGCGGATATCACGGTAGCCATGGTGTAGCCGGCGGTGGAATGGGTGGCGGCCTGAGCTGTGCCTATGGGGATATACACGTTGGTGTTTATGTCCTTTTCCGATCCGAAATTCATCATATATACATTCTGCTCGTACTGGTATACGCCTACGATGGTATACTCGTAAAAGCTGTCCCCTACGGTGACTTCCAGCGTTTCCCCTATGGCGTTCCCGTTCTTGCCGCCGAAAAGGTTGTTAACCAGCTTATCCGAAACTACGGCTATCCTGCGATCCCCCCCGAGCTCATCGGCGGTGAGCATGCGCCCGGACAGCACGGCGGGGGCGTTGGAGAGAAAGTAATCACCGTTTATCCCCATCACGGTAACGTTAGCGTAAAGCTTTCCCTTTTCCGCCTTGCCGGTTCCTACAGTTTCGCTCAGGGCTATTCCCAGCATTTCGCTGTCGTAGTTTTCCCTGAGGGAACTGAGCATGTCGTCGGTAATGTAGTCCTTTTCCGTGGGGACCTTCTGGTTTTCCGCGGCCATGAACATCATGCCCTGTGCCGCCGCGTCCCCGTCTTCATCCTCGTCTGCCTTTTGCTGTATCATGACGGTGACGTTGCTCGCGCCAATGGACTGCATCGAATCGGTGAATTTATTGGTCACGGACTGGCCCAGCGTCATTATGGTAATGACGGCACATATGCCTATGATTATGCCCAGCATGGTAAGAAAGGTGCGCATCTTATTGCTGCGAAGGCCGTTGAGCGCCAGCATTATGTTTTCAATTATCAGCAAGCGTACCCCTCCTTTCGCCTATTATCTCGCCGTCCATCAGGGTGAATATGCGTCTTGTTTCCTCTGCAAGGCTGTCGGAATGGGTGATAAGCACTATCGTCATGCCCTGCTCGCGGTTGAGCTGATGGAATATGTCCATTATCAGCCTTCCCGTCTTGCTGTCCAGGGCGCCTGTGGGCTCGTCGGCCAAAAGTATGGCCGGATGGTTGGCCATGGCGCGGGCTATGGCTACCCTCTGCTTCTGCCCGCCGGAAAGCTCGTCAGGATTGTGCTTCATGCGGTCCTCCATGCCTACCAGCTTCAAAAGCTCCTTTGCCCGCTCTGTGCGCTCGGCTCCCGGAACCTTTGCGTAAAGCATTGGCCGCTCCACGTTCTTGAGTGCGCTGATGCGGGGGATAAGGTTATAGGTCTGGAACACGAAGCCTATCTTTTTGTTGCGTATATGTGAAAGCTCATTGTCGTCCGCCTGGTTTATATCCACGCCGTCCAGCAGATAGCTTCCCTCGCTTGCCCTGTCCAGCGCGCCTATTATGTTCATGAGGGTGGACTTGCCTGAGCCTGACGCTCCTACTATGGATACGAACTCCCCTTCGTAGACCTGCAGGTCTATGCCCTTGAGCACCTCTATCTCGTTTTCGGTCCCCTCGAAGAAGCGCTTCTTTATGCCCTTCAGATCAATTATAAGCCTGCGCTCTTTATTGTCCCTCATATCAGCTGCCCATTGCCATCATCTGTGAAAAGTCAAACTTCATATCTGATGGCATGGATACCTCCATACCTTCCTGTATGTCACCGGTGACCTCCACATAGTAGTCCCCCTCCACCCCTACTGTAACGAGTACGGCGGCCTTTGTAATTCCGCCGGACTCTGTGCGGGTAACTACGTATACCACATCGTTGCCGTTTTCGTCCTGCTGCACCGCGTCGTAGGGAACAGTAAGCACATCTGCCGTCTCCCGGAGTATTATGTTCAGTTTTGCGTTCATACCGAGGCGCAGCCTGTCTGTGGGGCTGTTTATTTTTACCTTCACCTGATAGGTGACGTTGCTGCCCTGTGTGGGAGTGGGGGAGATGAATATCACCTCTCCCTGAAGCTGCTCGTCACGGGTGGCGTCGGTCTTGAACACCGCCTTCATGCCAAGTTTGACGTCCGCTATGTCGTATTCGTCTATCTCTGCGGATACCACGAATGCGCTGCAATCCTGTATTGTAGCTATCACGCCCCCGGCGTAGGTGTCCCCCTGCTTTACGTTTATGGCGGTCACGGTGCCGGAAATGCCGGCCTTAAGGGTACCCTTTTCTATCTGTTCCTGATAGGTATCCACGGCGTTTTCCTGCTGCTGGGTGGCTACGCCCGCGCTCGCCCTGGCGGATTTAAGGTTATCCCTGCTGCCCTCGTACTGGTTCTGCTGGGAAGACACGGTGTATTCGTATGTGGCCTGGGCATTGTCCAGCGCGTTCTTGGCGTTGCGGAGGGCGGACTCAAGATTTGACATGCTGGAATCGAGGGAATCGTAGGTAGCCTTGGCGGATTTATAATTTGCCTCAGCTTCCGCCTTGGCCTTCTCATTTGCCGCCGTCTGATTGTATTCAGGCGTTGCTTTGAGCGCTGCTTCCGCTGCGTTCAGTTCAGCAGCGGCGTTTATTTCTTTTGCGCTCGCCTCGTTCAGCTGCTCCGCTGTGGAATTAGGATCCGCCTTTATTGAGTTATTCTCCTGTACGGCGATATTGTAGGCTTCCAGCTTTGCCTGATAATCACTGTAAGCCTGTGTAGTTTTGTAATTCGCGTCTGAATACGAAAGCTCATCGAGTTTTTTCTTTGCACTCCGCATTTCGTCATAGGCTTCGCCGACACGGCTTTGCGCCTCATCATAGGCTTCCCTTGCGCTGTTATAGGCCTCTCCGGCAGAGATCACGTTCCTTGCGGCAGATTCTATCTGGTAGTTCTGCGTCTCTACGGCCTGCTCCAGCGCCCTTTTCGCGTTGTTTACCGTAACGCTGGTCTGGGTCTTCGCGGCTGAGAGTGACTTTTCCGCGTCCTCAAGGTTATTCTCGAGCTTTGATGTGTCGAATGTGCATATTGTATCGCCCTCCTGCACCACGTCTCCCACCTCTACATCCACGGTCAGCACCTCCATCCCGGTAAGAGTGGCGGTAATTGACCGCGTTTTGTCGCTTATTATGGTGCCGGTGGAGGACACGCTGCTCTGTATGCTGCGTTTTTCCACTACGGCCGTCTCCTCGGTAAGCTCCGCAAGCTGAGCCATGGCGGCCTGAGCCTTATGCCGTATCGTCAGCACGGCGGCGGCTATGATTATGGCTATGCAGAGGAATACCGCCAGCTTCTTGTGCTTCTTTATCCAGACCGTGAATTTCTTCATTTTTTCTCCTTACGCCAGCATTCCGGTATAAAGGGTGTAGTATTTGCCCTTCTGAGCCATGAGGTCGTCGTGGTCGCCCCGCTCTATTATGCGGCCCTGGTCCAGTACCATTATGGCGTTGGCGTTCTGAACGGTGGAGAGCCTGTGGGCTATTACGAATACCGTCCTGTTGGCCATGAGCTTATCCATGCCGTTCTGGACTATCGCCTCGGTACGGGTATCGATAGAGCTGGTGGCCTCATCAAGTATCATGACAGGGGCGTTCTCGCAGGCGGCGCGGGCTATGGAGAGAAGCTGCCGCTGGCCCTGGGAAAGGCCGCTGCCGTCCCCCTCCAGCATTGTATCGTAGCCCTTGGGCAGCCGCATTATGAAGTCGTGGGCATTGGCGAGCCTTGCCGCGGCCTCCACTTCCTCGTCGGTAGCGTCCAGCCTGCCGTAGCGTATGTTGTCCCGAACGGTGCCCGTGAAAAGATTTACATCCTGCAATACCATGCCGAGGCTGTGGCGAAGATCCGCCTTCTTTATATCTCTGACGTTAATACCGTCGTAGGTTATCTCGCCCTTCTGTATGTCGTAGAAGCGGTTTATAAGGTTGGTTATGGTGGTCTTGCCCGCGCCGGTAGCGCCCACGAAGGCTATCTTCTGCCCCGGCTTTGCGAAGAGGCTCACATCGTGGAGAACTATCTTATCCGGGACGTAGCCGAAGTCCACGTCCTTCAATCGAACATCGCCCTTTACCTCGGTAAGCTCGCCCGTGGGCTTCTTCCACGCCCACGTTCCGGTGTGCTGGGGTACTTCCGTCAGCGCGCCGTTTATGTATCCGGCGTTGACCAGAGTCACCTTTCCCTCGTCCTCCTCGCTCCTTTCGTCCATCATTGCGAATATGCGCTCCGCGCCGGCCAGGGCCATTACTATGGAGTTGAGCTGCTGGGAAACCTGATTCACCGGCATATTGAAGCTCTTGGAAAGCTGGAGGAAGGAGGCTATGCCTCCCAGCGTCATGCCGCCCACGCCGCCTATGGCCATCATTCCGCCGATGACCGCCAGCAGCACATACTGGAAGTGACCGAGGTTGTTGTTTATGGGGCCTATTATATTTGTAAACTGGTTGGCAGCAGAGGAATTGAAGCGCAGCGCTTCATTCAGCTGGTCAAACTCCTCCTTGCTCTTTTCCTCATGGCAGAATACGTTGACTACCTTCTGGCCGTTTATCATCTCCTCGATGTAGCCGTTGGCATCGCCCAGAGCCTCCTGCTGGAGGGCGAAGAACCTTGCGCTGTTGCCCGCCACCCTGGTAGTTACCTTCAGCATGGGGTACATGGTGAGCAGCGCCACTGCGGTGAGCAGCGGGCTTACCACTACCATTGCCGCCAGCACGCCTATTATGGTTATGGCAGAGCTGAGCATGTTGGGTATGCTCTGTGAGATCATCATCTCCAGCGTGTCTATGTCGTTTGTGTACCTGCTCATTATGTCGCCGTAGGCATTGCTGTCAAAGTAAGCTACGGGCAGTGTCTGCATGTGGTCGAACAGATCGTCGCGTATGTTCTTCTGTATGCCCTGTGACACTGTGACCATTATGCGGCTGTATATAAATGTAGACAGCATGCCTGCAAGGTATATGCAGGCCATTGTGGCTATAGCCCTGAGCAGCCCCGTAAAGACTGGGTCCGGCTGGCCTATCAGCGGCTCTATGTAGTCGTCGATAAGGGTCTTTGTGAACATGCTGCCCTTTATACCCGCCAGGGCGCTGATGATTATGCCAAGGAACACCGCGGCCATGTGCCATTTGTAGGGCTTGAACATGGCGGAAAGGCGCTTGATGGTCTTTTTGCTGTTTTGGCCAAGGTTCTTCAGGTCATGGGCGTTGAGCGGCCGCCGGGGTCCGGGGCCTTCCTCCTGCTGGTTGGCTCTCCGCCTGCGTTTTTTCTCATTTTTATCCTTCATTTCCACATCTGTCTCTATATCCGCGCCCTTTTTCCTATTATCCTTACTGCTCATCGAAATCGCCTCCTCCCTTCTGTTGGGATTCGTATACCTCGCGGTAGATACAGCACCGGTTCAGCAGCTCGTCGTGGGTGCCGAAATCCGTTATACGGCCGTTGTCCATCACTATTATCCTGTCCGCGTCCTGCACGGAGGATATGCGCTGGGCGATGATTATCTTTGTGACGTCAGGCATCTCATTCCTGAAGGCGTCCCTTATGGCCCTGTCGGTGGCGGTATCCACGGCGCTGGTGGAATCGTCCAGTATGAGTATCTTGGGGTTCTTCAGTAGGGCCCGGGCTATGCACAGCCTCTGCTTCTGGCCGCCGGAAACGTTTGAGCCGCCCTGCTCCATCTCGGAATCATACCCTTCGGGCATTGCCATTATGAAGCCGTCCGCCTGGGCCACCCTGGCTGCATGGCGTATCTCCTCCATTGTGGCGTTTTCATTGCCCCAGCGGAGGTTTTCAGCAACGGTGCCGGAGAACAGCTCGTTCTTTTGCAGCACCATGGATACGGCGTTCCTGAGCGTCTCTATGTCGTACTCACGAACGTCCCTTCCACCTACCCTGACGCAGCCCTCCGTCACATCGTAAAGCCGGGGTATAAGCTGCACGAGGGTGGACTTGCCGCTTCCTGTGCCGCCGATCAGGCCTATGGTCTCGCCGCTCCTTATGTGAAGGTCAATATTCTCAAGGCAGCTCCTGCCGCCCCTGCCGCCGTAGCTGAAGGATACGCCGTCGAAGTCCACGCTGCCGTCGGGTATGACCGTCTCGGCGCCGGGAGCGTTGGCTATGTCCGTCCTTTCATTGAGCACCTCGCATATGCGCTCGGCAGAGGCCCGGGAGATGATGAGCATCATCAGCACCATGGAAAGCATCATAAGGCTGGAGAGTATGCTCATGGCATAGGTCAATACGCTCATGAGCTGGCCGGTGGTCATGCTGCCCGCCACGATTATGTGGGCGCCCAGCCAGCTGGAGAGCAGTATGCAGGTGTACACCGAGGCCTGCATGAGCGGTGAGCCGAAGGTGGTTATCTTCTCCGCCCTTGAGAAATCCCGGTAAATGGTATCCGAAACCTTTCCGAACTTTTCCCTCTCGTGATCCTCCCGGACGAAAGCCTTCACTACCCTTATGCCGCGAAGGTTTTCCTGAACTACCCGGTTGAGCTCGTCATAGGTCTTGAACACCCGTTCGTATATGGGGTGCGCCTTGGACATCATTATATATATGCCCAAGCCCAGCACGGGAACGGTGCAAAGGAACACCGTGGCTATCCGGGCGTTTATCCTGAATGACATTATCAGGGAGAATATCAGCATCAGCGGGCTCCGTATAGCTATGCGTATGAGCATCATGTATGCGTGCTGCATCCTCGTCACGTCGGTAGTCAGCCTGGTTATAAGGCTGGCGGTGGAAAACTTATCTATATTGGCGAAGGAGAACGTCTGGATATTGTAGTACATATCCTGCCGGACGTTCTTTGCAAAGCCGGTGGAGGCTACGGCAGCACTGCGGCCAGACATCACGCCGAAGGCCAAGGACACCAGCGCGCATAAAATGAGCAGCCCGCCTATGCGCAGTATCTCCCCCATATTGCCCGGGGTTATGCCCCTGTCTATGAGCAGAGAGAGCACATAGGTTATGGCTACCTCCATGAAGACTTCGCCCGCCATGTATACCGGCGTAAGTATGGATTCCTTTTTGTATTCCCTTATACATTTTGAAAGGGTCTTAACTATCATATCTATTTATCCCCTCCTGTCCTTTCGGCGTTTTGGCGTATGCGCTGGCACACGCTGTGGAGCACCTTCATCTCTTCCGCTGTTATACCCTCGACAAGCTGCCTTTCTATGCAGCTTATCCGATCCAGCACCTCCCGGCTCCCCTCCGCCGCCTTTTCTGTGAGGCGTATGCGCTTGAGCCTGCCGTCGTTCTCCTCCGGCTCCCGCATTATGAGATCCTTATGCTCCATTGATTGCAGCAGCCGCGTCGCGGTGCTCCTTCGAATGTTGAAATCCGCCTCTATATCCTTCTGATATACGGGGCTGCCGCCGTTATCCATTATAAAGCCCATTATCCTGCACTGGCTCGGGGTAAGCCCCGAGGGCTTGCCTATATCCAGCGAATCAAATCTGCGCCGCATCGCATGGCTCGCCGCTCTTATATCCGCGCAGGGATTGTATTTTCCCATTTTTTCTCCCTCTGCTGCTGTATTTTTAAAAAGTTAGCAAGCTAACAGTGACATATTATAAGGATACTGTTTTTTAATGTCAATGGATTACACAAAAAATACACAATGCCCGCCGCTCCCCAGCCTGATTTTGCTATCAAATATGTACAATCCGTAAAATGCGATGCCGTTCCGCTGACAAAATCAGGAATTTCGATTATTATTATATCAGCACAACGTGAAAGGAAATTTGCAAATCTAATGAGAAAGCTTACAGTCATAATATCCCTGATAATGTGTGCCCTGCTGGTCTTCGGCTGCGCAAAGGCGCCGGAGCAGCCCTCCGCCCCCGAAGAGCAGGAGGCCTCCCGCCCCGACGATTCCGAGCCGCCTATAGACAGCGGCTTCACTTGGGACGACGGCACGGCGGAGGACATGGAGGGACACATAATATACCCCGACATACAGCTCAACTTCAAGGAGGACGGCAGGGTGCTGGAGTTCTCCGGCGAGGATCTGGAGGGCAATAAGGTGGACAGCAAGGAGTTCTTCGCCAAGGCAAAGGTCACTATGATAAACGTATGGGGGACCTTCTGCTCCCCCTGCATAATGGAGATGCCGGATCTGGGCGAGCTTTCAAGGGAATACGCCGACAAGGACTTCCAGGTGATCGGCATAATAAGCGACGCCCGCAGCGCAGACAGCGACGAGAGCAAGGCCGCGGTCGATATAATAGAGCGCACCAAGGCGGACTACACCCACCTGCTCCTCAGCGACAGCATGATTGATTCTTTTGTGAGCGAAATATACGCCATACCCACTACGATATTCGTTGACAGCACAGGCAAGGTGCTCTGCTCCTCCATAGTGGGCAGCAACGCCAAGGAGTCCTGGGCCGGGGCGGTAGACAAGGTGCTGGAGCATGTAGCCGAATAATTTTCTATTGACTTTTCCCCTTTCCCTCTGTAATATGAGACTGACTCTCATATTCGGAGGGATTTTTTATGTATAAGACCATACAGTATAAGAGCCTGTGCGACTTTTTCGAGCGCGGCACAAAGGAGCAGTATACCTCGGACGAGATAATAGAGGCAGTTTGCCCCGGCGGCGCCGGGAAAAGCACGGTATACCGCCAGCTTGCAAGGATGACGGAGACGGGCGAGCTTCGGAAATTCCACGACGGCAAGCGCATATTATATCAATACTCACATATTTCGCCGGACTGCGGCAGCCACTTCCATTTAAAGTGCATTAGCTGCGGCAGGCTCATACACCTGAACTGCAACAGGATAAGCGAGTTCGCCAGCCACATGGCGGCGGACCACGGCTTTACCCTCGACATGCGGCAAACCGTACTTTACGGTCTCTGCGCCCAGTGCAGCAAAAAAGAAGTGGGGAAGCAGCAATGATGAATATAAAGAAGCTTTTATCTTTTTTACTTATTTTAGCCATGTTGGCCACCCTTGGGGGCTGCGCAAATCCCCCGGAGGAGGCCGTGGAGAGCAGCGATGGCGGCATGACCATAGTGGCGGCCAATTTCCCCGCCTATGATTTCGCCAGGGCGGTAGCGGGAGACGCGAATGTAACGCTGCTCCTCCCCCCCGGCAGCGAGGCTCACAGCTACGAACCCACCCCGGCGGACGTGATAGCCATACAGGAATGCAGCCTGTTCATCTACGCCGGAGGCGAAAACGAGGAATGGGCCACCCACATGATACAAAACCTTGAGCTCGACCCGGATAAGGCCATCGCGATGCTGGATGTGGTTGAGCCGCTGGAGGAGGAACGGGTAGAGGGCATGGAGCCGGAGCGCGGTCACTCCCATGACCACGGCAAAGACTGCGATCATGACCATGAGGATCACGAAGAGTACGACGAACACGTATGGACCTCCCCAAAGAACGCAGCGCTGATAGTTCATGCCATATGCGATAAATTATCCCAAATATGCCCGGCGGACGCAAGCGAATTCGCAGCCAACGCGGACAGATATAAGAAGGAATTGGAGAGGCTGGACGGCGAGTTCCGGGAAGTAGTGGATAACGGCAGGCGCAAAACGCTGGTGTTCGCGGACAGGTTCCCGGTAAGGTACTTTACAGAGGAATACGGCCTCAAATACTACGCCGCATTTCCCGGCTGCTCCGCAGAGAGCGAGGCCAGCCCAAAGACCGTGGCATTTTTGATAGACCGGGTTCGGGAGGAGAATATCCCCGTGGTGTTCAAGACAGAGCTTTCCAACGGCAGGATAGCATGCGCCGTGGCGGAATCCACCGGAGCGAAGGTGCTCACCTTCACCTCCTGCCACAACCTTACAAAGGACGAATTCCAGTCCGGGGCAACCTACATATCCCTCATGGAGGGAAACCTTCAGAATCTCCGGGAGGCGCTGAACTGATATGGCACTTTTAAGCTGCAATAACGCCGCCTTCGCCTACGACGGGCGGAGGGTGGTATCCAACCTTAACTTTACGGTGGAGCCGGGGGACTATCTCTGCATAGTAGGCGAAAACGGCGCGGGCAAGAGCACCCTCGTAAAGGGGCTCTTAGGCTTCATAAAGCCCTGCGAGGGCAGCGTGACCATGGGCTCCGGCCTCAGGGAAAACGAGATAGGCTACCTTCCCCAGCAGACAGACGTACAGCGTGACTTTCCCGCAAGCGTATATGAGGTGGTGCTGTCCGGCTGCCTTAACAGCCTCGGCATGCGTCCCTTCTATACAAAGGACCACCGGGAGCGGGCCGAGGCCATGATGGATAGGCTCAGCATAACAGCCCTCAAAAAGAGCTGCTACAGGGAGCTTTCCGGCGGGCAGCAGCGGCGGGCGCTGCTGGCCCGGGCGCTCTGCGCCACGAGGAAGCTCATACTCTTAGACGAGCCCACCACCGGCCTCGACCCGCTGGTTACTATGGAAGTGTACCGGCTCATAAAGGATATAAACCACCATGACGGCATAACCGTAATCATGGTATCCCACGACATACCCGCGGCGGTGCGGGACGGACAGCACATACTGCATCTGAGCTCCAACGGCCCATACTGGGCCACCGCCGCAGAATACCGCAGCAGCCCGTTGGGTCGGGCGTTCCTCGGGAGGTAGCATATGGCGTATTTAGCGAATATGTTTTCTTATACATTCATGGTGCGGGCGCTCATAGTGGGCCTGCTGGTGTCCCTCTGCGCGGCGCTTCTGGGAGTGAGCCTGGTTTTAAAGCGGTATTCCATGATAGGGGACGGCCTGTCCCACGTGGGCTTCGGGGCGCTGGCGGTGGCGTCGGTGCTGGGCGCGTCCGAGCTGGGCGTGGCCATACCCGTAGTCGTCGTGGCAGCCGTATTACTGCTGCGCCTGAGCAGCTCCGCAGCCATAAAGGGCGATGCGGCCATAGCCCTCATATCCACCGGCTCTCTGGCGCTGGGCGTACTGGTCATATCCGTAACCTCGGGCATGAATACCGATGTTATGAATTTCCTCTTCGGAAGTATACTGGCAATGAGCCAGAGCGATGTGACGCTTAGCATAATACTCTCCGCCTGTGTGCTGACGCTGTTTGTGCTGTTCTACTGCCGCATGTTCGCCGTGACCTTCGACGAGGGCTTCGCCCGGGCCACAGGGGCCAACGCCGGCCTTTACAATACTCTTTTGGCCTGCCTTACGGCGGTGACCATCGTACTCGGCATGCGTATGATGGGGGCGCTGCTCATATCCAGCCTTATAATTTTCCCGCCCCTTACCTCTATGCGGCTATGCAAAACCTTCAGGAGCGTGGTGATATGCTCGGGGCTGCTGTCCTCCTTCTGCTTTGTAGCCGGCATGGTCATAAGCTTCGCCTTATCCACCCCCACCGGGCCCAGCGTCGTGGCGGTAAACATAATATGCTTCTGCGTATTTGCCGCCCTGGGCCGGGCGCACGCCTTGAAAAAGGCGCCGCGCCGCGCTAATATTAGATAAAACACACTTCATATAAAAAATACACAAAGGAGAACCGTTATGATAAACCACGAGGAAAAGGCACACGAGCTTTTCAAGCAGGGCTACAACTGCGCCCAGTCTGTATTCGCCGCGTTTTGCGACGTCACCGGCATTGACTTTGAGACGGCGATAAAGCTGACCTCAGGCTTCGGCGCCGGCATGGGAGGCATGCGGGACACCTGCGGCGCAGTCACCGGAATGTTCATGGTAGCGGACATGCTCTACGGCTACACCGACTCACAGGCCACTGCCGAAAAGGCGGCTCACTACGCCACTATCCGCAAGCTTGCTGAGCAGTTCAAGGAGGAAAACCAGAGCCTCATGTGCCGTGATCTTCTGGCCTTCTGCAAGAAGGCGCAGCAGCCCATGGAGCGTACCGACGCGTACTACGCAGAGCGGCCCTGCACCCGCCTTGTAATGGACGCGGCCCGGCTGCTGGATAACCTCATAGCTGAGCGGGGGCTTAATAAGTAATGCTCATACACGGCCTGCAAAAGCTGACGCTCCTGGATTACCCCGGCAAGGTAGCCTGCACCGTATTCACAGGGGGCTGTAATTTCCGCTGTCCCTTCTGCCACAACGCGAGCCTTGTATTAAGGCCAGACGAGGGCGAGCACATCCCTGAGGAGGAGCTTTTCGCTCTGCTCAAAAAGCGGCAGGGCGTACTTGAGGGGGTATGCATAACCGGCGGCGAACCCACCCTGGCCTTCGGTCTCGAGACGCTGATGGCAAGGATAAAGGAGCTGGGCTATCTTGTCAAGCTGGATACCAACGGCACCCGGCCAAAGGCCGTAAAGCGGATAATAGACGCGGGCCTTGCGGACATGATAGCCATGGACATAAAAAACAGCTATGAAAAATACCCCGAGACCTGCGGCATATCCGGCTATGACACGGCGCCGATAAGGGAAAGCATAGGGCTCATAATGTCCTCTGGCATAGACTACGAATTCCGCACGACGGTAATGCGGGAATTCCACACCCCCGATGATATCCGCGCCATAGCGAAGGAAATTCAGGGCGCAAAGGGCTACTTCCTTCAGGCCTACCGGGATTCCGGCGACATACTGAAGGGCGGCTGCTCCCGGCCCACGGACGGCGAGCTGCACGCGCTGCTTTCAGCCGCAAGGGAATACCTCCCCAATGCGGAGCTGAGAGGTGTGGAATAGCCTCTGTCCCGCAATTGGGGCACAATATGTAGTTTTTGCTATTGCCAAGCAATCACAATATATGGTATACTCAAGGCCCAAGAGAGGATCATGCGGCAATTTCTGCCGTGACTTATCCAAGCCGGGCCTTTTATTGCGCCCATCAGATAGATACATCAAAATTTATCGGGAGGAGAATCATAATGTACCGCGTAGTCAAAAGGGATAATTCCGTTGCGGAATTCGATATCAAAAAGATCAGCGAGGCCATAATAAAGGCCTTTGAGGCCACGGAAAAGCAGTATAACAACAGCGTTATAGACCTGCTGGCGCTTAAGGTTACCGCAGACTTTGAGCCCAAGATAAAGGACGGCCTTATAGCCGTGGAGGACATACAGGACAGCGTGGAGGAGGTGCTGAGCCAGGCGGGCTATGCAGACGTGGCCAAGGCCTACATACTCTACCGCAAGCAGCGGGAGAAGCTCCGCAACATGAAGTCCACCATACTTGACTACAAGGAGACGGTGAACAACTACGTCAACGTAACCGACTGGCGCGTAAAGGAGAACTCTACCGTAACCTACTCCGTAGGCGGCCTCATACTCTCCAACAGCGGCGCCATCACCGCCAACTACTGGCTTTCCGAAGTATACGACGAGGAGATCGCCAACGCCCACCGCAACGCCGATATACACATTCACGATCTTTCCATGCTCACCGGCTACTGCGCGGGCTGGTCCCTCCGTCAGCTCATAAAAGAGGGTCTTGGAGGCGTCACCGGCAAGATCACCAGCAAGCCCGCGAAGCACCTCGCCTCCCTCTGCAACCAGATGGTGAACTTCCTTGGCATAATGCAGAACGAATGGGCGGGAGCACAGGCCTTCTCCTCCTTCGATACCTACCTTGCCCCCTTCGTAAAGGCGGACAATATGCCCTACGATGCTGTGAAAAAGTGTATCGAATCCTTTATTTACGGCGTAAACACCCCCAGCCGCTGGGGCACTCAGGCTCCCTTCAGCAACATAACCCTCGACTGGACCGTACCCGCAGACCTTGCGGAGCAGTACGCCATAGTCGGCGGCGAGGAAATGCCCTTCAAGTATAAGGACTGCAAGAAGGAAATGGACATGGTGAACAAGGCCTTCATCGAGACCATGATAGAGGGCGACGCCAACGGCCGCGGCTTCCAGTACCCCATACCCACCTATTCCATAACGAAGGACTTTGACTGGAGCCCCACTGAAAACAACAGGCTGCTGTTTGAGATGACCGCCAAATACGGCACCCCCTACTTCAGCAACTACATAAACAGCGATATGGAGCCCTCGGATGTGCGCAGCATGTGCTGCCGCCTCCGCCTTGACCTGCGTGAGCTGCGCAAAAAGAGCGGCGGCTTCTTCGGCAGCGGCGAATCCACCGGCTCGGTGGGCGTGGTCACCATAAACCTGCCCCGCATAGCCTATCTTGCAAGCGACGAGGCGGACTTCTACGCAAGGCTGGACAGGATGATGGACATCTCTGCCCGCAGCCTGCACACCAAACGCCAGATAATCACCCGCCTTATGAATGAGGGCCTGTACCCCTATACCAAGCGGTATCTGGGCAGCTTTGACAACCATTTCTCCACCATAGGGCTTGTGGGCATGAACGAGGCGGGGCTCAACGCAAAGTGGATAAGGGCGGACATGACCGACCCAAAGACCCAGCAGTTCGCAAAGGACGTGCTCAACCACATGCGGGAGCGGCTCAGCGACTATCAGGAGATGTACGACAACGAGCTGTATAACCTGGAGGCCACCCCTGCCGAGTCCACCGCCTTCCGCCTTGCAAAGCATGACCGCAAGCGGTACCCCGACATCATCACCGCCGGCGGCAAAAACGGCGACGCGCCCTACTATACCAACAGCTCCCACCTGCCCGTGAGCTTCTCAGAGGATATATTCGCGGCGCTGGACATTCAGGACGAGCTTCAGACCCTGTACACCAGCGGCACAGTTTTCCACGCCTTCTTAGGCGAGAAGTTGCCCGGCTGGGAATCCGCCGCAAAGCTGGTCAAGACCATTGCGGACAACTACAGGCTGCCCTACTATACCCTCTCCCCCACCTACTCCGTATGCCCCACCCACGGTTACCTTGCGGGCGAGCACTTCACCTGCCCCCACTGCGGCAAGGCCGCAGAGGTATACAGCCGCATAACCGGCTACTACCGCCCCGTCCAGAACTGGAACGACGGCAAGAGCCAGGAATACCGGGAGCGCCGCGAATACGACGTGGAACATCATTCCACCTGGCCCGGTGCCAAGGAAAAGGAAGAGGCGAAGGCGGCTCCATGCTGCGGCACGCTGAAGCTCTTCACCACCAGGACCTGCCCCAACTGCGCCATGGCAAAGGAGCAGCTCAATTCCATAGGGCTTGTATATGAAGTTATAGACGCAGAGGAGCACCCTGAGCTGGCCATGCAGTACGGTCTCCGTCAGGCCCCCACCCTTATAGTGGAGAAGGACGGCGAAGTACAGAAGTTCGCCGGCATAGCCAACGTGCTGAAGTTCGTGGACGCCAACAGAAAAGCGGTGTAAATAAAAAAAATAATAAAGGAGCGGTAAATGCCGCTCCTTTTTGCTTTGCTTATATCTCCTCTCCGAAGTGATCCTTGAACCCCTCGCCAAATATCTCGTTGGCGCTGGATACTATCATGAAGGCGCCCGGGTCCACCTCTTTGACTATGGTGCGCGCCTTTGGGAAAAGCTGCTTTCGCATGGCGCAGAGTATGACCAGCTTTTCGCTGTTGGAATATGCCCCAATTCCGTTAAGGTAGGTCACCCCCACGTCCAGCTCGTCCATCAGCCGGCGGGCTACCGTTTTTGCCTCGTCGCTTATTATCAGCAGGGATTTGGCCTCATCGGGACCGTAGAGCACAAGGTCGAACACTATCGTCTGCACGGCGAGGGATATTCCGGCATACAGGCCGTTTTCTATGTTTTTGAACACCAGCGCGGAGCAGGCGACTATTACCGTATCCGTTATGGCGAATATTATGCCGGTCTTAAGGTAGCGGAACCTTATGCGCAATAGCTTTACGATTATATCCGAGCCGCCGGTGGTGCCGCCCTGGGTAAACACCATGCCCATGCCCAGGCCCATCAGCGCGCCGCCCACCACGCCGCAGAGAAGCTGGTCGTCAGTGGGCACCACAACGCCCGAAAGACCGTTTATCATAAGGGAGGACAGCACCGTGGAAAACACCGTACAATACAAAAACTGCTTTCCGAACTTCCATACGCCTATGGCAAGGAGCGGTATGTTTATGAGCAGCACAAGTGTGCCGGTCGGTATTTTCGTGGCGTAGCTGACCATTATTGCGATACCGGTAACGCCTCCGGGGGCAAGCCCCTTGGGATCAAGAAATATGGCTATGGATACGGCGTATATCAGGCAGCCCAGAGTCATTACAGCATAACGCCTGAGCTCCGTAAGGGCTTTATTTTTCATATCTTCTTCCCCCCACGCGCGAAAAAAATTCGGGCCGCTGTGGGCAACGGCCCATAATGCTCTAAGTTACTCGCAGCACAGCGCCATTATGCCGTCTGCCACCAGCTTGGCATTCTCGATAAGATCCTTTACCGGCACCGCCTCGTCCACCATGTGTATGCGGTTCTCACGGTCGTCCCTCTCGGGGCCAAAGGCTACGGCGTTTTTCAAATGGCGTGCATAAGTGCCGCCGCCTATGCGCTTTGGAGGGTTGTGATCTCCTGTGCGCTCACGGTAGGCCGAAAGGAGCTTGCTTACAAGCTCGCTATCCTCAGGCACGCAGTATCCAAGGCTGAAGGACTCGTATTCCCGGTGCGCACCCAGCTTATCAAAGGCGGCATCCAGCTTCTGGAGCAGCTTCTCGTGGCCGGTACACATGGGGGCGCGGATATCTATGCTCAGGGCATAGCCCTTCTCGTTCCAGTCCATGAGGCCGAGGTTCAGCGTAAGCCTGCCGGACTCGTCGGCGGAATCGAGCCCCACTGTTTCCCCGTGTACCTCCATCTTGAAGGTTTTGTAAAGGCCCTCTACTGCGAGGCCGTCCTCCTCGGAAAGCTCCAGCTTTGTCAGGAGGCCCAGCAGCATCTGTATGGCGTTCTTGCCGTTTTCGGGCATGGAGGCGTGGGCCGCTATACCTGTTGCGGTGATCCTTGAGCCGCCCTCTATTGCTTCAACGGCGAAGCCCTCCTGCCCGTTTATGGCCTTCTCAACGCACTTGGGACAGCAGGGTACCGTGGCCACGGCCTTGCCGGGTACGGCGTTTACGACGGTGCCCGCCTTGAGGGTTATGCCGGAGCTGTATTTTTTGGCGTAGCGGGCCTGGAATATGTTCTTTTCGGCGTTTACCAGGGGATACTCGGCATCGGGAGAGAAGGCCATGTCGGGCAGCTTCTCGTTGGCGATGTAGTGCTTAAGGCAGCCCATGCCCACCTCCTCGTCACAGCCAAACAGAAGGCGTACCTTGCGTTTGAAGGGCAGTCCGGCGGCCTTTATGGCGGCAAGAGCGTATACTGCGGTTATGGCGGGGCCCTTATCGTCCAGCACGCCGCGGCCTATCATGGTTCCGTCAATTATGTTTGCGGCGAAGGGGTCGCTGCTCCAGCCCTCTCCCTCGGGTACAACGTCCAGGTGCGTCAGCACTCCAAGGGTCTCGTCCCCCGTGCCGTAATCCGCGTAGCCTATATAGCCTTCCATATCGGTATCCGCAAAGCCGAAGCTGCGGCAGATGCCCAGAATGTGTTCAAGAGCCTTCTTGCACTCCGCTCCGAAGGGGGCGCCGGGCTGTGCCAGCTCCGCATGGCTGACGCTCTTAAAGCTCACCAGCTTCTGAAGATCCTTTATCATATCCTCGCTGTGCTGTTCTATCCAAAGGTCTACCTTGCTGTTCACGTTAGTTCCTCCTGAAAGTTTATTATATGTGCATTTATGATGAGTACGAATTGCGTTGGATGTATCTATTATACAATATATGTATATTTTTTGCTACCACCCATATTGAGCGTAAAGCTCCGCCAGCTCGCCGGAATCCCGCATCTGCCTTATGACTATCGACGCCAGCTCCGAAAGCACCGTGCTGTCTCCGGGACACATCACCTTATAATCTATCGTACCTATAACGAGCGTAGTTTCAGTTATGGGATACTGGGTGCGAAGCTCATTAAACACCTGCCGGGGCAGCACCGCGCCGCCTATCTCGCCCCTGTCCAGGGCGGCGAGCATATCCGAATAGGAGGCGTAGGCCCTTTTTTCCATGCTCTGAGAGCCGCCTGCGGCCAGGTATTCCTTAAGGGTTATATCCTCCGCGGTCTTTCTCAGCCTGTTGGATTGTATATACCCCACCGTAAAGTTCTTGAGCGCAAAGGCGCTGGTGCCGCTCTTTACAACTAATATACATTCCTCGGTATAGTAGCTGTCGGAATAGGTGTACTTTGCGGACATCTGGCTCGCCATGTGTGCTATCACCATATCCACCGTGCCGTCGTCTATGCTGGTGCCTGCGGTCATGGTGGTAACGTCGCGGAATACGGCCCTGCTCTCCGGGTCCGCCTCCGGCAGCAGCTTCGCCGCTATCCGACGGCCCAGCTCCCTTTCCAGCTCCACACCCGGCATATCCGGTATTACGCCTATGCGGAGCACTCCCCGCTCCTGCACCGTCTTTACCTCCGCGGAGGACATGAGCTGCGTTTCCGCCCGCCCGAATATCAATGCCACAAGCAGCAAAAGCACGCCTGCGGCAATAGCTATTGCCCTGCGCCATGGCTTGCCCTCATCGCCTATGAGTGTGAAATTCATTCGCCTGAAGTTCAGCTGTACCCTGCGCAGCTTCCTCCGGTACCGTCTTATGATATCGCTTTTCATGCTTTGATTATATCCCGGCATAGAAGAGTTTACAAGTGAACAAATATCACCCCTTGACAACTTAACTACTATTATACATTACATTGACAATTGCGTGGTGGAAAGGATATACTTACTCTGTACTGTTGTACGCAAAAACCGTTAATTTTATCACGCGAGGTGTAAAATAATGCGTCTTCTTAAATCATCCGAGCTTCGCAAGCTTTACCTTGACTTTTTCCGGGAAAAGGGCCACGCCATAATCCCTTCCGCCTCCCTTATACCCGAAAATGACCCCACGGTGCTCTTTACCACCGCGGGCATGCACCCCCTCGTTCCCTACCTCATGGGCGCAAAGCACCCTGAGGGCACCCGCCTTGCGGACGTTCAGAAGTGTATCCGCACCGGCGATATAGACGAGGTGGGCGATACCTCCCACTGCACCTTCTTCGAGATGCTGGGCAACTGGTCCCTGGGGGATTACTTCAAAAAGGAATCCATAGCCTACTCCTGGGAGTTTCTCACCAGCGACAAGTGGCTTGGCATAGATAAGGACAAGCTGTACTTCACCTGCTTCGCGGGCGATGCAGACGCTCCCCGGGACACCTATTCCCACGACCGCTGGGTAGAAATGGGCGTAGACCCTTCCCATATATTCTACCTCGACAAAAAGCATAACTGGTGGGGCCCCGCCGGCATCACCGGACCCTGCGGCCCCGACACCGAAATATTCTACGACACCGGCAAGCCGAAGTGCTGCCCCGAGTGCAACCCCTCCTGTGACTGCGGCAAGTACCTCGAGATCTGGAACAACGTTTTCATGGAGTACAACAAGCAGGCGGACGGGAGCTACCTCCCCCTGGCTCAGCATAACGTCGATACCGGCATGGGGCTCGACCGCACCATCGCCACCCTTCAGGGCGTTGAGAGCGTATACGATACCGACGCCTTCACCGGCATAATAAAGACCATCGAGGAGCTTTCCGGCAAGCACTACAAGGACAGCCCCGAGATCACCCGCGCCTTCAGAATCGTGGCGGATCATATTCGCTGCGCCACCTTTATACTTGGGGATCCCAGGGGCGTAACCCCCTCCAACGTGGATCAGGGCTACATACTCCGCCGCCTTATCCGCCGGGCGATCCGCTTCGCAATGCAGCTTGGCATACCCGACAACAAGCTGGACACCGTCGCCGACGCCGTAATAGCGCAATACGGCGAGGTATATCCCGAGCTTACCGCCAACCGCGAAAAGATCATGACCGAGCTGGACAAGGAGGAGACCCGCTTCCAAAAGGCCCTGCGCAACGGCACCAGGGAATTCGAGCGCATAAAGGGCAGCTTCGAAAACGGCACGATAGACGGCGCCACCGCCTTCCACCTCTACGATACCTTCGGCTTCCCCATCGAGTTCACCGAGGAGCTGGCCAAGGAAAACGGCCTCAGGGTGGACGTGGAGGGCTTCAAGGCAGCCTTTGAGGAGCACCAGAAAAAGAGCCAGGCCGGCGCAGAGCAGCGGTTTAAGGGCGGCCTGGCGGATACCAGCTTAGAGACCGCACGCCTCCACAGCGCAACCCATCTGCTTCAGGCGGCGCTGCGCAAGGTGCTCAACGACAGCACCATCAGCCAGCGGGGCTCCAACATAACCGCCGAGCGTCTTCGCTTCGATTTCAGCTTTGGCCGCAAGCTCACCAAGGAAGAGCTTCAGCAGGTAGAGGATCTGGTCAACGAGTGGATACAGGCCAAGGCACCCATCACCTGCGAGGAAATGACGGTAGACGAGGCGAAGGAGCAAGGCGCGGTAGGCCTGTTCGGCGACAAATACGGCGAGCGCGTAAAGGTATACACCATGGGCACCTTCTCCAAGGAAATCTGCGGCGGCCCCCATGCCGGCAACACAGGCGAGCTGGGACACTTCAAGATCAAGAAGGAGGAGGCCTCCAGCTCCGGCGTGCGCAGGATAAAGGCCGTATTGGAGTATTAATTCAACATCGAAGCTTCAAAGGGGCGTTTTTTCGCCCCTTTTGAGTAAACGGAGGTGGATATGGCAGAGACCAGCTGGTATTACTACGATTGGCAGATGGATGGGGACCCGGCGGAGTTCGCCGTAGATACCCGTTTCTTTGACAAGGCGCCATATGAGAACAGGCCGGTGCTGCTGCATATGCGCTGTGAAATGAAGGACGGCGCGGAGCTGAACGGCCGCGGCAGGCGGCACATAGGCCGTCTGGAAAAGAAGTGTGAAAGCGACCTTAAGGCGTTGTACGCAGGCTATATAGAGGACGCCTACCGCCGGGTGATGTTCTTCTACACCGACAAGGCCTCCCGTATTGAGGCGCTCGACGACATGGCGGACAGGGAGCGGTATCTTTACTGCTCGGCCGGCGCAAGCGACGACCCGGAATGGAACACCTATCTGAACCTTCTGTACCCCGACGCCGCCAAGTACTACACCGAGACCAACCGCAAAAACGCCCAGCTCTACCGCAAAAACGGCGACTGTATAACCGCTGTCCGGCGGCTGACGCTGCACATGGCCTTTTCCCTTGAAACGCTTGTGCCCCGGTTTGCTGAGGAGGCCCGCCTTTCCGGCTTCGCCATAGGAGACGCGGAGTTCAATCCGGATATAGACCTGCCCTACGGCGTAAGGCTTCACATAATATCCAGCCTGCTCAATGAGGATCTGGATAAATACACTACCCTCGCCATATACACCGCCGAACGCTACGGAGGGCGGCTGCTTTACTGGGAGTCCCCCATAATACCTAAGAACAGCCCGCTTAGGTAAGTGTAGAAGAGGCCGTTTTCTTTCTCTTTTCTTTTCGGACGAAAAGAAAAGAGAAAGAAACAAAGAGAAAAGAAAAGCCTGACGAAAACAATAATTTTAAAGGAACGGTTCTTTCCGTTCCTTTCAGCTTATATCGCTTGGATTCACCCCGTACAGCTTCTTGAAGGCGCGGAGGAAAGCGGAGTAATCGCCATAGCCGCAGCGCTGGCCCGCCTCTACTACCGGCACCCCGTCCCGAATAAGCTCTGCGGCCTGTATGAGCCGCTTTTGCTGTATGTACTTATGGGCGCTGTATCCCGTCATCTCTTTGAATTTATGCATGAGGTAGGACTTGCTCATGTAAAACTGCCTGGCGATGGACTCAAGGGACAGGTCCTTCTCCAGATTGGCGTTCACATAGGCGATTATCTCCTCCAGCTTGGGGTCGCTGTGAAACGCCTCCTTCACCATGGCGGTGTGATCCTTGAGGGCAATTCGGTTCAGCTCTATCATAAACTGTAAAAACGTGGTGCGGGAGAGCAGCTCATGACCGAATTCCTGTGCGCCCATGGCGGATTCCACCGTGTTGAGCTGCTTCATCAGCGTCACACGGTCGGCATTTTCAGGTCGTATGAGACTGAAGCTCTTCTCCTCCGCCATGGTGAAGCACTGGCGCAGGTCGTCCCCACCCAGACAGTGATCACGGAGATAGTCCGCATTTACCCAGAGTATTATCCGCTCATATGGCTCGGAAGGGTCTATTATGGGCCGGTGTATCTGGTTATGTGGCACCAGCAGTATATCCCATGGCTTTAAGAAATACGCCTTGCCCTCGACCACGTAGGTGACGTTGCCGGTTAGGAATACCACTATCTTGTCGAACTCGTGATAGTGATAGCCCAGCTCAAGCTCCACCTGATCCCTTATGTGGAACAGACGGAAATCCTCTTTCAGGTAGCCCCGTTTGTTTATCATCTCCATTGCCGTCACCTCCCTTAATTATCATATAACATATTTTGCAATATGACAAACAGATTTTGCGTTAAAGAGCGTAAAAACATTATTTTCACAAAGTAATGCGTAGGAATATCTGCATAAATTCGCTAGAAATGAAACGAATTCGGAAGAAAATTAGGGCAATACAGTGAATATGCTTAATTAACGGCTTTTTAAGGTTGAATGTGGCAGCCTGTGTCATGTATAATGAATTATAGATGTAGGCACGCAGCTTTTTTTGTTTAGAAAGGAACTTGACACATAAATGGAAAGACGGCATCTGCCCCACGTTACGGGCGACTTAAGATCCCACATAGTAACGGTGCCCGAAGAAATATGGAAATGCAGCGGCATAGTTATACTCGGCCGACGCATAAAGTCGCTGGTATTCACCACCGACATAGCCATAATACGCAACTGCAACGCCGACGCGGTGCTTGCGGTCTACCCCTTTACGCCCCAGCAGGTAATTTCAAATTCAATAATACAGGCCTCAAACATACCCGTGCTGTGCGGCGTAGGCGGCGGCATGACCGGCGGCGACCGCACCGTGCGCCTCTCCAAGGATGCGGAGGCCCAGGGCGCTTCAGGCGTGGTGGTAAATGCACCCATGACCAACGACGTAATCGAAAAGATGGCCAAGGTGATAGATATACCCATAATCGCCACCGTGCTGAGCGAAAAAGCCGACATACAGGCCCGCCTTGACGCGGGGGTATCCATACTCAACGTGTCTGCGGCAGCCCGCACGCCGGAGGTAGTGAGCGCCATACGGGAAAAGTTTCCTAAGGTGCCAATAATAGCTACCGGCGGCCCCACAGGCGAGAGCATAGCCCGCACCATAGGGGCGGGGGCTAACTCCATAAGCTACACGCCGCCCTCCACCAAGGAGCTTTTCTCGAGGACGATGGAGGACTACAGGAGCAGGGAGCTATAAGCAAAAAAGTGGCTTAAAGCCACTTTTTATTTTGCCCTGAAGAAGCATACCGTTATGAATGGCGCTACGCGAATGGCCGCACGGCCTATGAGCTGCTCCTGCTTTACGCGCATTGCGGCGGCATCCGGCAGGCCGTTTTCGCGGTCGTCTGGCATTATAAAAAACTCACCCTGCTTTAGGGTTATCTCTTCCATATCCCAGCTGCCTGTGGGCTTATAGGCGGACTCATCAAGGAGATAGCCGGATATGTACACCTTGCCCTCCTTCATGGCCACCCTGTCGCCAGGCAGCGCCACTATGCGGCCTATTCCGGTTCCCGAATCGCTTCGGAAGGCATAGGCCTCGCCGCGCTTCGGCATGGAAAGGTGCATGGACAGCTTATCGAAGAGAATCACGTCTCCGGGATAAAGCGTGGGGCTCATGCCGGGATCGGTTATCCTTATACCCGTGAACCACACGGTAAATATCAGCGCCACCATGAGCGCCGCCATGGCTACTCCCCATATCCAGTTCACTGCGGAAAAGGTCTTGTGCTCCGCCCTGTTTTTTTCAGTTCTGAGCGCTCTCATTTTTGCTGCTCCCCGTGAGGTTCTTTTTTGCCTTCTTGATGAATTCCTGCCTGTCCAGCATCACTATCCGGCCGCAGCCGCAGCACTTTATCTTTATATCCGCCCCGGTGCGGGTGATTGTCCATTCCGAGCTGCCGCATGCGTGGGGCTTTTTCATGAGTATCCTGTCCCCAAGGTCAAATTCCGTTACCAAGCTATCTGCTCTCCTTTATTATATGCCTGTCGGTAGGGCCATCTATGCCCTCCTCCCTGAAGCGCTTCTTTGCGGCGGCTATGGTGCCCCGCTGTATCTTCCACTGGTTCGTCGCGTCCGTGGGCACGCTTATACGAAGCGTCACGGAATCTGCGTTATCAGCCACTACGCCCCAGTCCTGTATGGGAGCCTCTATGCCGAAGGAAGCTATCACCTTTTCAAGCTCCTCGTGCATTATTGCCATTGCCCTTTCCGCGTTCGCCTCCTGAGCTATGTTCATTTCCACTACCGCCAGGTAATCCCGGCGGGAGTAGTTGACCACCGTCTTAACCTGACCGTTTGGGATCATGGTCTTTTCTCCCCTCCAGCCCTGCAACGTGACTGTGCGGAGCGTCATTTCCTCAACGGTACCCTCAACGCCGCCTATGGACACATAGTCGCCTACTGAAAGCTGATCCTCAAAGAGCAGGAACATTCCTGTCACTATGTCGCCTATGAGGCTCTGCGCGCCGATGCCAAGGGCAAGGGTGCCTATGCCGGCGGCCGCCAGCATGGAGTTCATAGCCCCCGCAAGGCCCAGCTCGCCTATGGATACCGCTATGGCGATGAAGTAAAACACATAACGGCTTATGCTCACCGCAAGGGATACCGCCGTATCTACCCTGTGGGTAAAGTAGGGCTGATCCTGCACCTTCTTGAACCGGCCGTTGGCTATGGTCTTCGCTACCTTGCCCACCACCTTCACCGCCACATGGGCCATAAGGAAGGCGAGAGCTATGTTTCCCGCCGAGGTAAGCCAGCTTAGCCCCTTATCCGCCAATAATTTATCCAGCGGCCCTATCAAAAGCAAGAGCTTCATACCGTATCTGTCCTATCGTATAAAATTCGTGGTTACCCGTTTCTCCTGCTCCGGCTCTGCAACGCCTGCGGCTTTGCCCGCCTGTATGCACTTTATGAGCCACGCCATGTTTTCCCCCAGATAGCGCATGGTCTGGAGCCCCTCATTGTCCTCGCGCACCTGCTCCGGGGTATTGCCGTGCACCTGGTTCCAGTATACGGAGGTGGCTATAGGCATCTGGGATATGGAGAAGTACTTGTTCAACTGGTCAAAGGCGGCGGAAGCGCCGCCCCGGCGGCAGGATACCACGGCCGCGCCGACTTTCCCACGCATCTTCCTGCCCGCGGCGTAAAACAGCCTGTCCATAAATGAGGTTATCTGGCCGGAAGCGGCGGCGTAATACACAGGGGAGCCTGCTACAAGACCGTCAAACTCGTCTATGCGCTTGATTATGTCGTTCACCTGCCCGCCGAAGGAGCAGAGGCCGTCCCTCCTGCACCGCCCGCAGGCTATACAGCCCGGCACAGGGGCCTTTCCGAGATAAAGAATCTCTGTCTCTATGCCGTTCTTCTCAAGGGACGCCGCAACCTCACAAAGCGCGGTATAGGTGCAGCCGTGTTCATTCGGGCTGCCGTTTATGAGCAACACCTTTGACATCTTGTTTATCTCCTTATAAAAAATATCCGTGTATTTTCCCCTTACCCGCCCTCGCGCCCTCCGTCGGCTTCATCGGTAGTAAAATTGCTCTGTTTCGGTGCTGTTGTAAATATACTGAGCATATTTGTAAAGCGGATTCGAGCCGCCTCGCTGCTCCCCGCGAACCAGTAACTTTTCGGCATTTTACTCCCGCCGGGGGAGGAAGCCCGCCCGGTGGCGCTACCATCGCAATCGAAGCTTAAATAAGCTCAGTGGTCCAGTTAAGCCCCTGTATCCTCACGTCCAGCTCCCGGAGCTGTTTTGAGAGTTCGTCCGCCTGCTTCTGCAGCGCGGAAACGTCAACGGTGCTGCGTATGACTATCTCGCTGCGGGTTGCCCGTGCTGCGGTATTGCTGGCCTCCTGGAGAAAGTCATTCAAGCCGCTTATGCGCTCGATGAGTGCATCCCGGCGGGCCAGAAGGGCAGTCAGCGTTTCGCCGCCGTCCGTCGTGGCGGCATTGGTGAGGTTTGTGCGGCGTATGAGCTCCTCATACCTCTCGCAGAGGCGTCCGTACTCCTCCAGGAGTGCATGAGGATCCTCGGCGGGTTTTTGCCCTCCTGCACAAGGGCGTTCCGCCTGAGGCGACTCCGAAGCTGTTGTATGCGCTTCTGTATATCAGCTCTCTCGGACAGTGCTTCTGCCAGCTTCATATATTTTTACCTCGCTTTTTCTGTACTTTTCTATGATACAGTATACCATAAACTTTCCGCCTGAGGAATGAATAATGATAAAACAAAGGAGCGCTCCCTAAGGAGCGCCTTTAGCGTTTATGTCTTTTATCAGACCTTGAAGTTTACGGAGGTATCGCCCTGCTCGTCGATGCCGAACTCGTAGTCCTTACCGGGGAGCACGGCGTTAAGCAGTATGCCCACTATGGCGGCTACGGCAAGGCCGGAGAGGCTTACGCTGCCGATCCTGACGGCGCCCGCCTCGCTGTAAGTGATTCCTATGGCGAGTACCATTATCAGGGCCGCGATGATGACGTTGCGGCTGCTGGTAAAGTCCACCTTATTCTCGACTACGTTGCGAACGCCCACAGCGGAGATCATGCCGTAGAGCACCATGGATACGCCGCCCATGGTGGCCACGGGCATTGCGGAGATCAGGGCCGCAAATTTAGGGCAGAAGCTGAGGAGGACTGCCAGGCCGGCGGCTATGCGGATAACGCGGGGATCATATACCCTGGAAAGGGCCAGCACGCCTGTATTCTCGCCGTAGGTAGTGTTCGCCGGTGCGCCGAAGAGGGCCGCAATGGAGGTGGCAAGACCGTCGCCCAGAAGGGTGCGGTGCAGGCCGGGGTCGGCAAGGTAGTTGCGCTCCACGGTGGAGCTTATGGCGCAGATGTCGCCGATATGCTCTATCATGGTGGCCAGCGCTATGGGCATTATGGTAATTATGGAGGAGATAATGAGGGAGGTATCCGCATTGCCTATGAGGGAGAATACGGTGTTCTCCATCTTGAAGGGCAGACCCAGCCATGCGGCCTCATGCACCTTGGAAAAGTCCACATTGCCGGTGATCGCGCCCACCACATAGGAGGCTACTACGCCAAGCAGTATGGGAATTATCTTTACCATGCCCTTGCCCCAGATGTTGCAGGCTATAACTACGATGATGGCTACGGCGGCTATGCCCCAATTAGCGGAGCAGCTGTTAATTGCGGTGGCGGAGAGGTTCATGCCTATGCAGATTATGATGGGACCGGTGACTATGGGCGGGAAGAAGCGCATTACCTTCTTTGCGCCATATACCTTAAAGAGGCCGGAAAGTATTGCATACATCAATCCTGCGCAGGCCACGCCAACACAGGCGTAGGGCAGCAGTTCAGGCTCGCCGTTGGGCGCTATCGCCCAATAGCCGCCCAGGAAGGCAAAGGAGGAGCCCAGGAAGGCGGGAACCTTTTTCTTGGTGATCAGGTGAAAGAGCAGAGTGCCGAGGCCCGCGAAGAGCAGTGTTGCGGATACGCTGAGGCCGGTCAGCGCCGGAACCAGAACCGTGGCGCCGAACATGGCGAACATGTGCTGCACGCCCAGCACCAGCATGCGGGGTACTCCAATGGATCTTGCGTCATAAATGGGATCGCTTCCGACTTTTACGTTTGACATGGGTTGTCCTCCTGTAAATCTTTGAATTTTATATTCTCCACCCTGATAAGGGCTTTTTACTCCAGCTCATATATGCTTACCTCCGTCTCCCCATCCTGCTCGGCCAGCCTTACGGCTATCACCTCGCTGAGGGAGGAGGGTATGTTCTTGCCTACATATGTGGCCTTTATGGGCAGCTCAAGATGCCCCCTGTCGATAAGGGCGCAAAGCTGTATCCTGGCTGGCCTGCCCAGCTCCATCACGGCGTCCATAGCTGCCCTGGCGGTGCGGCCCGTGAAGATAACGTCGTCCACCAGCACGACGGTCTTGTCCACTACTGAAAAGGGAACATTGGTATCCGACACTATGGGGTCTGCCGATACCTTGGAAAGGTCGTCCCGGTACATGGCTATATCCAGCTCACCTACGGGTATCTCGCTGCCCTCGATATCCGCGATGTTTTTGGCGAGCCTCCTCGCAAGGGGTATGCCCCGGGTCTTTATGCCTATAAGGCACAATCCCTCCGTGCCGTGGTTCTTCTCCACTATCTGATGGGCAAGACGCACCAGCACCCGGTCAACATCCTGCTGTGTCATGAGCCGCGCTTTGAATTTCATGTTCTTCACTCCTTTATCCCCAGGACTGATTTTTCGCAACAAAAAAGCCTTGTCTTTACGCTAAGACAAGGCCTGATAAAGCTATCAGCTTACACTATCAGATTTATATGGAATTTCTTCCCCTCGCAGCCTTGTCAGCGTCTCTGCACTGAACTTAAAAGTCTCACGGTTCGAGTTATAATAACACAGGACGCACGCAAAAGCAAGCTAAAATATCGCCAAGACAAGATTTTTTTTGACAGCCCTGTTAAGTTATGGGGCCGTCGTTCTGTGATTCCTTATTTACCTTCTTTATCACCACTATATACATTATGACGACGAAGGCTATGAATATCAAGGATGACGCCACGGTGTTTATCATGGCGCAGGAATCGTAAAAGCCGTGGAGCAGCACCGCCGCAATGTAGCCCAGCCAAAGATTGGCCCGCTCTTCCGCCTTGTGGCCCCACACCCGGCACTGCTTTGCCCGGCCGTAAAAGGTTCCCATGAACACGCCAAAGCACATGTGGCCGGGTATGGCCAGCAGCGCCCTGGCGGGAGCTACGGAAAGGCCGTAGCCCAGGACATAGCCTATGTTCTCAAAGGCGGCAAAGCCGAGCGAAACGAACACGGCGTAAACTATTCCGTCGAAGCGATAGTTGAAATTCATATCGTTCCACGTCCGCCTCTTCAGCATGGCAAATTTGGCTCCTTCCTCTACCACCGCCACCACCGCGAAGGCAAGGACCAGCGTATAGCCTACGGTAGACTGATCCATGAGCGAATTCAGAACCTTCGTACCTATGTTCTCCAGTATTATGGAGATGAGCGCCGCTATGACGCCGTATATCAGCAGCGACATCAGCAGCATGGGCGGCTCCTTCTCTACCGTATCCTTGCGGTATATGTACCTCATAAGGTATATGGCGGGGAGCAGTGCCGCCGCGCCGTATACCAGGGCGATTGCGTAAAGGGGTAATGCAAACAGCAGCATATTTGCCTCCTTATAAATGTTTTATCGGATATTTCCGTTATTCACGTATCTCCCGGGCAGCTATCTTCATGCGCTGCTCCTTGCTGAGTATCCTCTTGCGCATGCGTATGTTCTTAGGAGTGACCTCCACCAATTCGTCGTCCGCTATAAACTCGAGGCACTGCTCAAGGCTGAGTACGCTGTGGGGGGTAAGGCGAAGAGCGTCGTCGCTTCCGGCTGCACGCATATTGGTAACGTGCTTCTTCTTGCAGACGTTTACGACTATATCCTCATTGCGGGAGCATTCGCCCACTATCTCGCCCATGTATACGGGTACGCCCGGGCCTACGAACATGCGGCCGCGATCCTGAGTGTTAAAGAGGCCGTAGCTGTTGGTCTCGCCGGTCTCGGAGCAGACAAGGCTGCCATGGGTACGCTCCTCGATATCTCCCTTATAAGGCTCATACTCGTAGAATATGCTGCTCATTACGCCGTTGCCCCGGGTATCCGTCAGCAGCTCGTTGCGGTAGCCCAGGAGGCCCCTTGTGGGTATGTGGAAGAGCAGCCTTACGCTTGTGCCGTTGGGCTCGGATATCATATCTATCATCTCGGCCTTGCGGCGGCCCAGCTTTTCCATTACCGCGCCCACATAATCCTGCGGCACGTCTATGGTCAGCTCCTCGATGGGCTCAAGGAGGGTGCCGTCGGGAGCCTTATGGTATATCACCTTCGGGCGGGATACGGCAAATTCGTAGTCCTGCCTTCGCATCTGCTCTATCAGTATGGAAAGGTGCAGCTCGCCGCGTCCGCTCACCTTGAACATATCCGTGGATTCGGTTTCCTCTACCCTCATGGATACGTTGGTCTGTACTTCCTTGAACAGCCTGTCGCGAAGGTTCCGGCTTGTGACGTACTTGCCTTCCTTGCCTGCAAAGGGACTGTCGTTTACCATGAACATCATGGAAAGAGTAGGCTCGTCTATCTTTACGAAGGGCAGCGGATCGACGTGATCCACGTCGCACACCGTTTCGCCTATGGCAAGGTCGGATATGCCGGCCACGGCCACTATCTCGCCTGCGCCCGCTTCCTCTATCTCTACCCTTTTCAGGCCCTCAAACCTGTACAGGCGGGAGATCCTCACCTCCCGGGGATTCTCGGCCGCTCCGCCGCAGAGGACTGCTGTCTGGTTGCGGCGTATCCTGCCGCTCTGTATCCTGCCAACTCCTATGCGGCCTACATAGTCGTCATAGTCCAGCGTGGAAAACAGCACCTGAAGGGGGCCTTCGTCGTCGCCGCCGGGTGCCGGCACGGCGCTTATTATAGTATCAAACAGAGGCTGCATATCGGTGCCCAGATCCTCCGGGTCAAGGCCGCTGTATCCGTCCCTTGCGGAAGCGTACACCACCGGGAAGTCCAGCTGCTCGGCGGAAGCGCCAAGGTCTATGAACAGCTCCATTACCTCGTCCACCACCTCCAACGGGCGTGCGCCGGGACGGTCTACCTTATTTACGACTACTACAGGTATCTTGCCCAGCCCCAGGGCCTTGCGCAGCACAAAACGGGTCTGGGGCATGCAGCCCTCGAATGCGTCAACGAGAAGCAGAACGCCGTCTACCATCTGAAGTATGCGTTCCACCTCGCCGCCAAAGTCCGCGTGGCCCGGAGTATCCACTATGTTTATGCGGTAGCCCTTGTAGTTTACCGCTGTGTTCTTGGAAAGTATGGTTATACCCCTCTCGCGCTCAAGGTCGCCGGAGTCCATGACCCGCTCCTGCACCTGCTCGTTGGCGCGGAATACGCCGCTCTGTCTCAGCAGCTGATCCACCAGAGTGGTCTTGCCGTGATCGACGTGAGCGATAATGGCTATATTCCTCAGTTTTTCGTTCTTCATACGCTTGTCCTCTGTATATCAAATAAATTTTTTGCACAATACTGTATTTTAACCCATGGCCCACCAAAACACAATAAGAATCAATCAAAAAAGGCGATTGTCATAGGGTTTTTTTGGTGATATAATGTCCCTGAACAAAAGAATATGCTCCGCTGGGGGTGCTGGACGGTTTCCGTCCGGCTGAGATTAACCTTTGAACCTGTCTGGGTAATGCCTGCGTAGGGAAGCGGTGAGTTGATAATGACCGGGTCTCGTTTTACGGCCTGTGCTCCTTTCATATCTCCGCGGCCGTATGGCTGTGCGGAGATGTTTTTTTGCCAACAGCAAAAAACGAAAGGAGTTTTATTATTTATGAAATTCGTGCTGTTTCAAAAGCTGGCCGGCCTTCAGGGCGGCGGGCTCGTCATGTTCCTTCTCTCAGTAATCGCCGTGGCGGCGCTGCTCATTGGCATAATCCGCTACAAAAAGACCTCCCACCCCGCCCCCAAAAACCGCACCCGTGCCCTGGTATACGGGGCGCTCTGCGTGGCGCTGTCCTTTATGCTCAGCTACATAAAGCTGTTTTCACTGCCCATGGGCGGCTCGCTTACCCTTTGCAGCATGCTGCCCATAGTGGCCTACGCCTGCGCCTTCGGCCCGCTTTATGGCTTTGTCGCGGGTCTCGCCTTCGGTATGCTTCAGCTCATTCAGGATTTCTACGTTATACACTGGGCACAGCTGCTCCTGGACTACTTCTTCGCCTTTGCCTGCTACGGCATAGCCGCCTACTTCCCCAATAAGCTTACCTTGGGCATAGCTGTAGCTGGCCTTTGCCGCATGCTCTGCTCCACCCTCTCCGGCGGAATATTTTTCGCGGATTCCGCAGTTGACGCAGGCTGGAGCAACGCCTGGCTGTACAGCCTCGCCTACAACGGCAGCACCATAGGCGCGGAGACGGTGCTCTGCGTTCTCGTATCCCTTCTGCCCCCGGTGAAGAAGGTGCTGGGACTGATGAAAAGCGAATAAGTCGCCGTAGTTCCCCATATAAATACCCCATGATGAACTACATCTGGGGTTTCCTTATACTGTGCGGCTTCGGGGCCTTCGCCTTGTCAGGCGACCCTGCCGCCTCGGTGGACGCCATGCTTTCCGGCGTGTCCGAGGCTCTGGAGCTTTGCCTCGCCCTCTGTCCCTCCTTCATGCTGTGGCTGGGGCTTATGAACGTTGCCAGGGAAGCGGGGCTTATGGAAAAGCTGAGCCGGGCGGCCCGGCCTCTGCTGAAGCGGCTCATGCCGGACTCGTCCGAGGCCATGGCTCCCATCACGCTCAACCTTGCGGCCAACTTTCTGGGTCTCGGCAGCGCGGCCACCCCCTTCGGCATCGAGGCTATGGCAGAGCTGCAAAAGGCCAACAGGCTCGGCAATGCCGCAAGCGACGATATGTGCATGTTCATCGCCCTGAATTCCTCCGCCGTGGAGCTGCTGCCCACAAGCGTCCTGGCATTGCGCGCCGCCGCAGGATCCACCGATCCGTACTGCGTGGTGCTACCTACGTTTATTGCGTCGCTCGTATCCGCCTCCTGCGCGGTGCTGCTGTGCCTGCTGCTCAAAAGGAGGGCCGGATGAGCCTTATACTGCCCGGCCTTATAGCTTTACTTCTTATATACGCCTATATAAAAAAGGCCGACGTGTATTCCGCCTTTATATCCGGCGCGCTGGAGGCGCTGCCCATGCTGTATAAGACCCTGCCCTCCATGTGCGCCATGATGGCGGCGCTGTCCATTTTGCGCAAAAGCGGCGCTATGGAGGCGTTCACCGGCGCTGTTTCACCTGCTCTGCAAAAGGCCGGAATGCCGGGGGAGCTGGTGCCTCTGTTCCTGCTGCGCCCATTCTCCGGAAGCGCCGCCCTCGCCATTCTTCGAGACATTTTCGATACCTGCGGGGCGGATTCCTTTGTGGGTGTAGCCGCAAGCGTCATGCTTGGCTCAACAGAGACGGTATTCTATACCGTTTCTGTATATCTGGGCTCAGCAGGTGTGACAAAGCCCAGATACTGCATAGCCGCTTCCCTGGGCGCAGCCATAGTCGGGGCTGCATCCGCCCTTGTGCTCGCCCGCATGGCGGGTGTATAATATATCAGTTGTGTAAGGGCAGCTTATAATGCCGCCCATACCGGAGGACAAAATTTTGAGTATTAACATTAAAACCTACGGCTCCTTTGTAAAGCTGCCGGTAAACCATCTTGCGGGGCATACCGTAATTTCCATAGACGTGCTGCGCTCGTCCAGCTGCATAGTATGGGGCCTTGTGAACGGCGCAAGCAAGATAATCCCTGTAGACGACCTGGGCAGCGCCGTATCCATAGCAAGCCGCATGGGAGACTGCGTATTGGCCGGCGAGCGGGGTGCGGTGCTCATTCCCGGCTTTGACATAGGCAATTCCCCTGCGGAGTACACCGAGGCAAGGGTGGGCGGCAAGGCCGTCGTCATATCAACCACCAACGGCACCGGAGCCATCTGCAAATCCGAGTCCGCCTCCAATGTGCTCATAGGCTCCATGCTAAACTGCACCGCCGTAGCAAAGCGCGCGGTAGAATTGGGAAACGACGTCATACTCATGTGTGCAGGTACAGGCGGGGAGTTCTCCGCAGACGATATATACGCAGCCGGCGCCATTGCCTCCGCCATACAGACACTGACCGACGCGGAGCTCTGTGACCTTACCCGCGTCTCCTGTCTGGTATACGATCGCTGGAAGGAGGACCGGACCGAGCTTTCAAAGACAAAGCACTATAAGCGGCTGGTATCCCTGGGTCTGGAGAGCGACATAAATTTCTGCCTCACCCGGGATCTTACGGATATAGTTCCGGAGTACAAAAACGGCGTGATAGAGCTTTAAAAAGCCACGCAGCTATTGGGGGGCTTTCTGTTTCGTATGCAAAAAGGGCGGTCCCAAGGCCGCCCATTTATTTTTACGCCCAGACCAGGCTCGCAAAATACGTCAAAAACGGCACCGTCAGCACGCACCACACTCCCTTCACCTCTGGATCCTTCACCAGCTCCTCTACCACGTCCATATCCGGGCCGTTTTTCGTCACGGGTACGATCACTATGTCAAATCTGAAGGACTCTGTTATCTTAAAGTGCCTGTCATAGCCGGGGGAGGGGCAGAGCCACTTTACCCCGTCCAGCTTGCACCAGGGTTTTTCGGAATGGATCATGCCGTGGGTGTACGCCTTGGATACGGTATCGTACATCAGGGTAAGGCTGGCGTTGCCGCCTATGAAGCATTCCTCCGGCTTACAGCCCAGCATGTCCGCAAATAGCCGCTTGGCTGCGGACAGGCCGGAAAGCTCGCCATAGTTGCGGACGTCGGTGCCATCGGATACGCAGTCCTTTGGGTCCGTCAATATGCTCAACATATCGGATACCATGTCCAGTTGCGCCTTGCCGGGCTTGCCTCTGGCCATGTTCAGCTTTACCCTCTGCAGCGCTTAAGACCTCACGGTATCCGTCCTTATTCACCGCAAATTGCCACCAGAATCACCATATTTTCGTACTCTCCTCCCCAATTGCGCCGCAGATAGATGCCGTCCACATAAACATACAGATATTGACCACCCTGCAAAGAACGGTTCCGTCAATCCTCAATTCGGATATGCGCATTCTTGTTCATCTCGCTGATAGTGGCGAGAGGTGCATTGCTGCCCACGGGTTTCCGCAATATCCTCCACCCAGCGTACAGAGACGCCGGCAAAGTATATATCAATGGAGGCTTCCTCCACGCTGCTCTCTCGGCGGCGATACCACTCGATGATGGCGTTTTCGATAATTCAAGCAGCTCTTTTTATATTCAAAAATAACAAGGAGGATAGCACCATGACCACAGTAATCACCTTTGTCAACCAAAAGGGCGGCATGGGCAAAAGGATCACGGCCGGCAATCTCGGTACCGGGCTTGCGCGACAGGGTAAGAAGATATTGCTAATCGACGCGGACGCTCAGGGAAACCTGACAGATTCCCTTTGCTGAGATAGTCCGGGCAGGTTTTCTTTTCCCTTGCCACCATCATGAGCAAGATTATCATAAAGAATCCTATCGATCCAGATACAGGAATTTTCCACCACGACGAAGGCATTGGCCTCAGACTTGCCAACATCCATCTTGATACTATGGAGGTCTCGCTCGTTAATACCATATATTCCTCCGGCGGTTGTTCACCGGGATTCTTCAGATAGTTGTAATAATCGCATAGGATCTTTTCCGGCCGGATGTAGCACTGTCCACGCTTACTAACGAAAATATCCGGTATGCCGTGCATGTTCAACGTATGGTGTAACATCATAATGGCCTTGCGGTACCTCCTCTTTGCCTTTTCGTCATAGGGCGTATCTGGCCAGAGCAATCCGATTGCTTCCTCCATGGTAACACCGCTGCCGCGCCTATCCACACAAAGTGCGAGGAGTTCCTTCGATTTCGCGTTGGGGAAATGAATGAGCGTCGCCGCAACAAACACGTCAAAACGGCCGAAGGTACGGATCATAGTCTGTTTGAATTGACGCGCCGAAAGCAATTGCGCCCGGTCGATTGCCTTCAGAATATCCTCCCGGTCAAAAGGTTTGCAGACATAGAAATCCGCTTTCATTCGCATGGCGTCGATATATGCGTCCTCATGCCCGGTAACGTAGATCAGAACTATTTTCGGATAGAGCGCACGAAACTTTTTACCCAAATCAATGCCGCTCATTTTTGGCATTTCTACGTCCAGTAGGGCAAAATCGACGGGGTTTTTTCCGACGAAATCCAGCGCTTCCATCGGATCGGTAAACTCTCCGACAATCTTAGCAAAGGGGGATGCCGCACAGATTTCATGTAGAATATCCAGCGACAGCTGGTTATCGTCTACGAGCAGCGTTTTCATTGAGCCAAGCCTCATAGTTTTTAGAATTTATATTAATTATTCTTTTACATTGTATCATGGGAAGTACTACCATAAAGCTACCCTAAGACAAAGCCGGCCATCTCTGGCAAACGTGACTTCCTTCCGCGGTAGCGTAAGAAAATCATCAGCATTGTAACTGCCTGATTAACGCTCCAAAAAGCAAATCGTTTGGTAAAGGACGTCTATAGTCGGTTATCATTTACAAGCGGTGTTTTTTATCACGAAAAGCCTCTTAATCTTCGGAATTTGTTTTTATTATTTCTTTTTCCACATTATATCACGCGAAACGCTACCATAGCGCTACCCTGAAGCGTCCACGGCTACAGATTTCAATCGTGGTTTTCTTTCTCCGCAGCACGGGCAGGGTAGCAGGAATTTCAGCCAGAGGGTTAGCACTTTAAAAGAGAACAGATAGTTTGTTGAAGGACGGCCATGTCAACCGGCTTGGAGATGTATGCATTCATACCGGAATCCAGCGCTTCCTGAATGTCCTCAGAGAAAACGCTGGCGGTCATGGCAATAACAGGGATTATCCCTATGAGCACCAATCCGGAACACCAGGTACAAATATACGGGCCTGACGTTCCAATAAGGATTTTGGGAAAGGTTGTTGAGGTGAAATTCAAGATATAGCATCTGTTTTAGCGCATACTATTGACATAAAGCAGAGTGCGTAATACAATGTATTACAAGGAGGTGAACAACATGACAACAATATCTCTGCGGCTAAGCGATGCCGATAACAGCCTTATCAAGAAATATGCCGAGCTCAACGGAATGAGCGTTTCAGATCTTGTCCGTCAATCCGTATTAGACAGGATAGAAGATGAATACGACCTCAAGGCATACCATGAGGCTATGGAAGAATACCGTAAGAACCCGGTAACATATTCTCACGCTGATGTAGTCCGCATGCTGGAGGAAGATTGATGCGATACTCTGTCGAATACACGACACAAGCGGTCAATGCATTAAAAAAATTGGATAGTCAAACACGAAGGCTAATACTTGCTTGGATAGAAAAGAACCTCGTTGGCTGTGAAAATCCCCGGATTCACGGTAAAGGTCTAACCTCAAACCACAGCAGCGAATGGCGTTACCGCGTCGGAGATTACCGCATAATAGCGGATATTTCAGAAGAGAAAGTCATTATCCTTGTATTGAGGATAGGGCATAGAAGCGATATTTACTAAAAACAAATAAAATGGAGCCGTTGGTGTTCCCGCACCGCGGCTCCGGGTGCAAAATAAGTCCTGCATGGGGCTACTTTTTGCATTCTTTATTTTAACATAAATGACCAGAGAGTTAAATGAGGATCTTGGAAATGGCAAGGAAATTGTCTACATCGTCAACTGATATGAACCATTAAGATCAGCTATCCTTTTATTATGCTTGGTGGAGCATAGGGGATTCCCGGCAAGACTG